>ENA-OWPI01000457-OWPI01000457.1-marine-metagenome-genome-assembly--contig:-NODE-457-length-57271-cov-8.471850_pt1 | contig 57271 bp, 50 predicted proteins | sample MGYA00238138_ERZ651775 | MGnify/ENA primary metagenome ERZ651775 (study PRJEB26906, sample SAMN06265043) | marine metagenome | isolation source: Helgoland LTER site | place: Germany:Helgoland, sampling...
GGGTTTGGCTGTTCGCCAATTAAAGTGGTACGTGAGCTGGGTTCAGAACGTCGTGAGACAGTTCGGTCCCTATCTGCTATGCGTGTAGAAGAATTGAGAGGAGTTGACCCTAGTACGAGAGGACCGGGTTGAACATACCACTGGTGGACCTGTTGTGGCGCCAGCCGCAGTGCAGGGTAGCTAAGTATGGAAGAGATAACTGCTGAAAGCATCTAAGCGGGAAACTCACCTCAAAACTAGTTCTTCCTATAGAGCCGTGGTAGACCACCACGTTGATAGGCTGGATGTGGAAGCGCAGTAATGCGTGCAGCTGACCAGTACTAATAGCTCAATTGGCTTGATTTATGCACTGAAAAAAATTTTTGTATAGAAATCGTTTTGAAATTAGATTTATTAAAAGTTATTAAAGTTAAATGTTCAATGATAGAAACAACTTAGTAATAATTTCAATTTTTATTACTTTTTTCATTTTATGTCTTTTTATTGTAGATGATTATGGCGTATCTCAAGATGAGTACGCAAGTAGGATTCATGGATTTGTAACATTAAGATACTTAGGGGAACTAATGCTCCCCGAATTTACTAACAGTGTCTTAGGTAATAAAAATATTCAGCTATTAAACACTGATTATGTTGGTAAATCTTATGGATCGTATTATTCAGCTTTTCATGGAATTTTAGAGGTAATTTTTAATGTTAAAGATAAATATAATCAGTTTCTATTAAGACATTATTCTAATTTTATCATTTACTTTATAAGCTTAATCTTTTTTTATAAGACATTATTAGTAATAACAAACAACAAATATATATCTTTAATTGGTTTTTTATTTTTAGCCTTAACACCAAGAATATTTGCTAACAGTTTTTATAACAATATAGATATATTTTTTCTATCTATTGTAATTATTTCATCTTATTTTTTTTTAAAATTTTATTTAAACCAAAATTATAAAAACCTTTTACTTTGTTCTTTATTTACAGCATTAATTGTCGATCACAGAATTGCAGGAATTTATTTTTTATTTCAAAATTCTTTGTTTATCTTTTTATTGGCTCAAAATGAAAACAAAAATTATAGAAAAAAAATATATTTTATATGTTTGTATTTTTTAAGCTCATCAATTTTTATTTATTTATTTTGGCCTTTTTTATGGACAAATCCTATTAATAATTTTTTTATGGCTTTTCAAGAAATGAGTAAATGGGATTATATTATCCAAAGTTTTTTCAATGGAAAGTTTTATTTAAGTAGCTCACTGCCAGGCCATTATATACCTCAATGGATTGCTATCACCACACCGTTATTTTTTATAATATTTTTTTTTATTGGATTGTTTTATATTTTAAAAAATTCTCTACGAAATTCTGATAATTTAACTAAGCTCTTTATTCTGAATTTATATTTCTTTTTTGTAATTTTAGGTCATCTTGTTGTTATTTTTGTTTTTCAACCAAACCTTTATAATGGTTGGAGACACTTTTATTATCTTTATCCATCAATAGTAATTCTAGCTATCTACGGTTTACATAATTTGATTATAAAAAATAATAAACTAAAGTCATTTATATTTTTTATTTCTATAATCAACATCCTTTATCTTTTGAATTGGAATTTTAATAATCACCCCAATCAACAAGTATTCTTTAATTCTTTTGCAGATAAAGATTTTAATAAAAAATTTGATATGGATTATTGGGCCTTAAGCAACAAACAACAATTACATAAGATATTAGAAATAGATAAAAGAAAAAAAATAGAAATTTATAACCTTAGTGAAAATAAGCTATTCTATTCTCTTTTTTCTCTTAAAGAAGATGAAAGAAATAGATTCAACATAGCTAGTAGTATAGATAAAGCTGATTATGTGATCACAAATTACTATATTTTTGATGAAAAACAAAAAAATGAATTATCACTTTTAGATAAATTTCATAGATATAATGATATAACAGTAGACGATGTAGTAATAAGTTCTTTATATAAAAATCAAAAAAATAATAATATAAGCAAGTAATTCTAATGAAAAAAATAGCCGTAGTAATACCATTTTTTAATGAGGAAGGAAATATTTTAAGATTATTAAAAGATCTTGATAATGAGCTGTCACAAATAAATGGTTTTAATTGTGAAGTATTTTTAATTGATGATTGTTCAACTGATAATGGTAAAAATCTTGTAAAATCTTTTATAGAAAAAAATAAAAAAAATAAAATTCAAATAATTGAAAATGAGCATAATATTGGAAAAACCTTTTCTATTGCAAAGGCCATTAATCAGATAGATGCTGATTTTTTATTATTTATGGATGGTGATTATCAAGACGATCCAAAAGATATAAAAAAATTTCTTGATAAAGTTAGTGCTGGTTATGATTTAGTAATTGGATATCAAGATAAAAATTATTCTTTTTTCATAAAATTTTGTGGAGCAATTTATAAAGCAATATTAAATGTATTTCTTGGCATAAAAAATGTCAAAAATCCCAGCCCACAGTTTATGCTAATTAAACATGACAACATAAAAAAAATAATTTTTAGAGAAAATTATCACAGATATATGGCAATTAGTGCCATGTATAAAAAAATTAAATTCTGTGAAGTTAAAGTAAATTTTTTCAAAAGAGAACATGGAGTTTCTAAATTTAGTAGATTTAAAGTGTTTGGTGCCTTTTTTGAAGTAATCGGTTTGATTTATAGACTCAAAAAGGATATTTTTTTTTTAAAATAAACCAAAAAAATTTACATGAAAAAAATTGCAATTGTAGGTGCAGGCTTTTTTGGAGTTGGTGCAGCATTAATATTAAGTAGAAAATTTAAAGTAGATATTTATGAAAAAGAAAATAATATTTTTAAAGGTGCGTCATCATCTAATCAATTAAGATTTCACTTAGGATATCATTATCCAAGGTCCATTAAAACATTGTTAGAAGTCCAAAATTCAAATAAAGATTTCTTGAAATTTTATGGCCAAAATATATTTGGTAATACTAAGAATTATTACGGAATAGCAAAAAAAAAAACTAAAACTACATACAACAAATATATCAATTTTTTAAAAAGAAATAAATTACCATTTAAAAAAGTTTTCTTAGATGAATTACAAAATGTTAATGGATCAATATCCTCTGCCGAAGAGAATATCAACATTTTCAAAATTAAAAAAATTATTAAGAAAAAAATAAAAAAGTCAAAAAATATAAATCTTAAATTAAAAAAAAAATTTGATAGAAACGATTTAAAAAAATACGATAAGATAATTATAGCTGCTTATGAAAATAATAATTTGATATTGAAAAATCTTGGAATTAAAGTTAAAAAAAAATATAAATTTGAACTTGTTGAAAAAACCGTTGTAAAGTTACCTAAAACGTTTAATAATAACAGCTATATGATATTAGATGGACAGTTTTTGTGTTTAGATCCATATATAGGAACAAAATATCATTTATTAAGTAGTAACAAATTCTCTAAAATAGAAATTAAAAAAGGTTATTTCCCTAAATTTAAATCATATAAGTCAAATTTAGTTCACAAGGGTTTGATAAGAGATAAAAAATCTTCGAATTTTTTAAAAATTGTAAAGCATGGAAAAAATTTTATAAAATTTTTGGATAAAGTTAAATTTATTGGATCATTTTATCTCATAAGAGCCATTGAGCTGAATAAAGAAAACACAGACGAAAGATTGAATAGAATAGATTTTGTAAATAATAAGATTATCACACTTTTTTCAGGAAAGTGGAATACTTCAATTACTACTGCAAAAGAGTTGCTAAAAAAAATCTAATGTATATTGATGATAAATTAATTGAATGGGTTAAAGCAACTGATGATATTCACACAGACTTTGTAAAAAAAAAATTTTATGATGAGATATTATCAACTAATCCTAAAATTGAAAAAAAAATTTTAGATAGTCAAATTAATATAATCAAAGAGATAGTAAAAACTTTTTCAAATAAACCATGGGTAACACAAAAAGAAATTTCAGAAAAATTTAAATTAAATAAAGATCAATTAGTAAAAATTAATGAGTTGATTTCAGAAACTGATTTATTACAAAATTTGATTCTAAAAAATGGTTTTGCAAAAAAATATTGGAATTCTGTTATACCTTTCTCTAATTTAACTGAGAAAGCAATTAAAAATGAATACAGTTTTCCAAAGAGAATTGCCTTATTTCCTGGAGTTTCATGTATGTTTTATTGTGGTTTTTGTGGTCGAAATCAAAAAGCAAAATATCCATTAAATATAATCGATGATTCTTTGGAAATGTATAAGAAACTTTTTGACGATAGTCCTGATTATACTTCATACTCAGTTTCTGGTGGATTGGAGCCATTAACTAATCCCAAGATTGGTGAATTAGTTAATTATGCTAAATCAAAAAATATAAAATTACCAATTATCACTAATGGTTATTCTTTGACAGAAAGTTTTTTAGAAAAAAATCCTGGAGTTTGGGATGCGGACTCTCTTAGAATTTCTTTATACGGTGTAGACATTGACAGTTATGAATTTATTACAAGAGTAAAAAAAGGTTTTAAGCAAGTATATAATAACACTATATCTTTTTTAAAAAAAAGAAATGAGATTAACAAAAATTTAAAATTTGGATTTAATTTTATTATAATTCCAGAAAATTTACATCAACTTCTTCAAATTCCAGAATTAATAAAAAGAATTAATGAAAATGTTTTAAATGGTGAAGGGGTCAATTTTTTAACTTTAAGAGATGATTATCAAAGTGTTACTGATCATTCTACCGAAAGAGATACGGAAAGAAAATATAGATTAGATAAATCAATGAATTCAGAGGAAAGAAAAAAACTTCAAGAGAATATTTTTAAATTTGAAGAATTGAAAAAAAAATTATGTCCAAATCTTTATGTGGATTATGGTTATTCTTTAGAAACTCTTTTCAAAGGCCAGGCTGATAGTGGATTAACTAAGGTTAATGGAAAACAAATGAGAAAATTTGGTTTTACTCAGATTTCGGTTGCTATTGATTTATATGGTGATGTTTTTTTATTCAGAGAGGCTGGTTTTTTAAATAGAGAAGGTAATGAAAAAATGATTATTGGAAGAATAAGTAAAGACCAGTCTTTAGAAAGTGTAATCAAAAAATTTTTAGAAAAAAATCAACCGCTTGAATTTGAACAAGATGACTCAAGATTTATGGACTCATTTGATCATGTATTAACTGCACTTGTGAACCAAGCAGAAAAAGATAAAGAATTCGATATCCCTTTTAATTTAGGCCCAATAAAATTAAGAAAGCAAAATAAAAAGATGCGAATTGGAAATAATTGGTATTCGGATGTCACTTAATCTTTTAAATGAAAAAAAAAGAGCAATAGTTTTAGGAAAAGGAAAATGGGGTAAAGTTTTCATTTCACGTCTTAAAAAAAAAGTAAAAATAATTAAAATACTTAGAAGTAAAGATAATTACAAAAAAGTAAGTTGTAAAAATATTGATTGGATATTTGTATTAACAAACACAAGTAAACACAATGAAATTTGTAAGCATTTTATTCCTAAATGCAAAAATATATTTTGTGAGAAACCTTTAACATTTGAAACTAAAAAATCTGAAGATCTAATAAACAAAGCAAAAAAAAATAAATGTAATTTATATATTTCAGATGTTGAAAGATATAAGGAAAAGAAAGTTAGGCTAGAAAAAAGAAATGTAATAATTAGAAAAAAGTTTAGTAATGACAAAAAAGATCTACTTTTTAGATATGCCTATCATGATCTCTATATTTTGTCTGAATTAATAGATTTAAAAAATTTTAAAAGATTTAGCTTAATTAAAAATATCAAAGGTGAGTTGAGCTACTCATTTGAGGTAAAAAATTTCACATTTAAATTTATATACTCGTTTAATTCTCAAAATAAAATACACAAAATAAATAAGATAAATTTTCTGTTATACAAAGGAAATCCATTAGATAAAATGATTGAGAGAATTTTATCGAATAAAGATAATTTAATTAAAAATAATAAAAACGCTTTAAAATCTATTTATATTTTAAATAAAATTATTAAAAAAATTAAAGATTAAAATTAATCCATTCATTTAATACATACAAATTCCAAATTTTTTTGAAATTGTTTTTACGGTATTCAAAATGATCATTAAGATATGTGTAAATATATTTTGGGTCAATTAAACCATCTAAGCAGTTATTTTTTTTAAAACTTTTTTCAATTTTTTCCTTTAAAACAGTATTGATTAACTTTGCTACTGGAAAGGCAAAACCTTTTTTTCTTATTTGCTTTGCACTTTTGAGAAGACCATTTTTACTTAAAAAATTCCTTAAAAAAATTTTTGAATATTTTGTGCTATATTTTTTTTTATTTTCTACGCTATTCATTAGATTAAATAGATCTTTATCTAAAAATGGACTTCTTGCTTCAATTGAAAAGATCATATTAGCCTTATCAGTATGGCTACAAATTAAATCAGGAAGATAATAATTTTGATATTGATTAAGTAATTTATCATATTGATCACTGGAATTAGTCGCTTTAATAATTTCATTAATATAATTGTAGACTTTATGATTTATAAAATTATCCTTAAAATCTCCCTCTTTTAAAATTTCATTTATTTCTTCAGGTAAAAAAGAACAAAGCCATCTTGAATTATAAAATTCATCATCAGCTGAAAATCCTTTTTTAAATACTTCAATTTTGTATGCTAAGTGCATATAACTAAAATCATCTTTTAAAACTTTTGAAATCAGGTTTATTAATTTTTTAGAAAGAAAACTTTTTCTTAAAAAATTAAAATATTTTAATTTTAGAAAAGGCTCATATCCCCCAAATAATTCATCACCTCCATCACCCGAAAGTACAACTTTAAATTTCTCTTGCTGAAGCCTTTCTGCAATTAAACCTGTTGAAATATAACCAACATCCGCCAGAGGCTCGTCTAGTTTATTTATAAGATTGGAAATTTTATTGGAAATTTCTTTTTCTTTGATTACTACAGTTTCAACTGGAATTCCTAATTTATCAGCAGTATCTTTTGCTTCTAAATCTTCATCATAACTTTTTTCCCCAAATTTTAATGTAAAGGCTTTTAAATTTTCGTAAGCTAAAACTTTTTTGGACATACAGGCAATTGAAGTTGAATCAATTCCTCCACTCAAATATATAGCTATTGGTACATCAGACCTTAAATGAATTTTTGATGAATTTTGAAAAACATTTTCAAATTCTTCTTGAATAAGAGGTGAATTTTTTTTTTGGTAATTGTTTTTCCAGTATCTTGAAAATTTTAAAGTTTGTTTTTTAAAATCATAAATTAAGTAATTTGCTGGTTTTAATTTAAAACAATTTTGAATAATCGTAGAGTCACCAACAAAAGCATCATAATGTAAATAATCTGAGATAGCTTTTTTATTCAATTTATTCTTAATAATTGGAAACTTCATGAGACTTCTTAGCTCAGAAGAAAATGCAAAATTACTACCATCATAAAAATAGTAAAATGGCTTTTGTCCAAAATGATCTCTGCTGCAAAAAAGAATATTTTTTTTTTTATCGAATATACAAAACGAAAACATTCCTTTAATTCTGTCCAAACAATTTATCCCCCAATGCTTGTAGGAATTTAGAAGTACCTCGGTATCTCCAAGGGTTGTGAATTTATAAAATTTTTCTAATTCTTTTTTCAATTCTAAATAGTTATAAATTTCACCATTAAATATTATTATTAATTCTTGATTGGTTGTAGTCATTGGCTGGTTGCTTCTAGAATTTAAATCAATTATTGATAACCTGCTGAAACCTAATGATAATTTTTCAGTTTCTAAATAACTTTGATCATCAGGTCCACGATGATAAAGAGCCTGATTCATATTTAAAATAACAGATTTACTAAGATTCTTAGTATTCAGATTATTTATATATCCCACAAATCCACACATAATCTAATATAATATAAATTTTTATAATTAGATAATTAAATAATTTTAATAATTTTTTTATATATTTGGGAGTGAATAATATTTTTTGATAAAATATTATATGTATCAGCAAAAGTTAGAAAATTTCTCAAATAGTGATTATTTTCATACTTATTCGAATTTTTAATTCTAATCGTTTTTAAATTTAAACTATTTTCTAAAATATATATTAATTGTTTTGATTTTTTTTTTATGTGATTTGTATTCATCTTTAAGTCATTAAAATTTCTTATATAGTGAAAATATTTTTTTTTGGTTTTTGGCTGATAAACTATGCCTAACTCCGAATAAGGTGCGGCTCCCGTAATAATAACTTTTTTTCCCAGAGCAGCAGACTCGAATCCAATGGTTCCTCTTCCAGTAATAACAACATCACATTTATTTAAGAGTTTTTCAATTGGAACATTGTCAGGACATAATAAAATATTTTTTCTTTTTTTATAATAGATAAATTCTTTAAATATCTTTTTTTCATTTAATAATCTTGAATTTTGATGTGCTCTGAATATCCAAATATTTTTATCATCGCTTTGAGCATGTCGCAGAGTCTCTTTAAATTGTTCAAAATAATCATTAAATATTAAACTTCCTGGGGCATGTGGAGCATCAGCAAATGCATGACTTGCATACAGAATTTTCTTTCCTTTTAAATTTGAGAGGGATCGAATAAATTTAAGTCCTTCTGAATTACTAGTATTTGCTTTTAAATAGTCATTACGTGAATACCAATTATCTGTTTTAAAATTTTTTCTTTTTATATAAAATCTGTTTACAAGATCAATTGACAATTTTTTTGTAATTTTTACAAAATCCTTTTTTGCAATACTCCCTATCCCATTCTTGTAATAGTTTTGACCATAGGAAATAAAACTTATACCTCTTTTATCAAATCTGAAGAAAGTATAATTTTTAATTTTAAATTTGGATGAAATTCTTAAAGCCATACCATGGTTTCTTGATCCAGTTTCTGTACCAACTATGATCTTTTTAATTTTAAATTTAATTAAATATTTTTTAATTAAGAAGAACCTAAAAATACTAGAGAATAAAATCTTTAGAAAATAAAGGTCTACTTTTGGATTTAAAAATCTTTTTTGATACCTTATATTTGTATCATATATGAGATCGCCAATATAAATTTTATTAATATTAAATTTATTAATTAACCAATCAAAGCCAAAAAAATAAGTGAAAAAAAAAGAGTAAAAAAAATACAAAATTGATTTTAATAGAATTATTGGTTCTGTAAAAATTTTGTTGATTGAAAATCCATTTATAAATTTATTGTACCCAAGTTTTCTGTAAGTTTTTTCAATTAAAGAATTTTTATTTTGATCAGATAATATTACAGTATTGAGTTTATATTTATTTGAAATAGCTAAAGATAAAATTGAAAAGTCAAAAATGGTATCTATTCTCTCTCTATCTACAAATAATAAATTATTTTCTAATTTATTTCTATGAGTATAAAATTTAAATTTTTCTTTAAAAATTTTTTTAAGGAAATGATTTTTTGAAAGAAATTTATTACTCATTTTAGATTAACTAATTAAATCTAATCTATTTTTTAGATAAAGTTTTTTAGTGAGCCTCATTCTTTGAAAAATTTTTTTATCTGCATTTATGATATTTATAATTTCTTCTGTATAACCAAATTGAGATCTTTTATTTAAAGCGCTAAAAATCTTTTTTATAGAGGTAAAATCTTCTTTATAATCTAGGGAATATTTGTAATTAGATAAATTCTTATTATTTTGAAAAGTATAAGTTTTAAATTTTTTTGATTTCCAAAAATAATTGGTTAAATGCTCTCTATCAATTTTATTTTTACACATTTTATGAACTTTGATTAAGGCTTTAGAAGAAAAAATTTCTATGTCAGAACCATCAGGAAAATTTGATTTTTCTGGCGGAGTGGTATTTGAGACATAATCATATTTCTTTGATTTATAAAATTTATAAAATCTATCAATCAATCTTGGATCTATAAGCACACAATCAGAAGTAATTCTAATTATATTTTTAACATTATATTTTTTAATACAATCATAAAATCTTAATACCAAATCATTTTCTGAGCCTCTAAAAAAACTTATATTCATTTTTTTTAGCAAATTAACTATTGATTCATCCTCTTTTTTTTTTGTAGTGAGAACTATTATGTTTTTTATTTTCTTAACTTTTTTAAGTCTGATAATTAAGTTTTCTAAAATTGTTCTTCTATTAATTCTCTTTAGAACTTTATTTTTTAATCTTTTTGAGCCAGTTCTTGCCTGAACTAAAATGTAATCCATTTAAGTTAATCTCTTAAAACTTTCTTTTCTTTGTTTTAAGTTTCTTAATTTATTTTTATTATTGATTAAACATTTAATTTCAAAGAATATTTTATCACAAACTTTTAAGTATTTATCAAACTCTTTTTTATTGTGGTAGTATGAAAGATAAATACTGTTAGTTGCTAAATAATTGTAATCAATCATTCTTTCTGTAAAAAATTTATAAAGTTTTGAATTTATATTGTTTTCATAATTAAAATAAAAAGATGCTAGAGCTGTATTTTCCGAAAACTCTAAGTTTAAATTATGTTTTTTCTTTAAAATTTTCCATTGTTTAATTAGATATTTTCCATTTTTGTCTATTAAAATATTTACTTTTTTTTTAATAAAAAAATCAATAGTTGCACTTGCAGCAACAAAACCTAATCTTTCCGTCCAAGCTGTGCTACTTATAAAAGATTTATTTGAGTTTTTAAGATATTTATTTTTGCCCACAATACACGAGATTGCATATCCATTTCCTATTCCTTTTCCATAAACCACAATATCAGGTTTAAAACCAAATTTTTTATATACACCACCAATAGTGTTTCTCCATCCAGAAGTTATTTCATCAATAATCAGACAGATATTATTTGTCTTGCAAAATCTATTTATAGTTTTAACAAATTCTTTATTAGGATTTTGGAACCTTGATCCCTCAACTACTATCGCTGCTAAATTTTTATTTTTTACCTTAGTTTTAAAATCTTCAATATCATTATAATTAAATCCAACTATGCTATTTATTAACCCTTTGGGTACTCCTATTGGTTCTAAGCCTGGAAGTAAGTGTTTATTGAGATTTTGTTTATTTTTAAGGTTGGTTGCTAAATACCAATCATGCCAGCCGTGATATCCACTAAAGGCAATGATGTCTTTTTTTGATGTTGCCCTTGCAATCCTCACTGCTATTGCCATGGCTTCTCCTCCACCTCTGGCAAATTTTACATTATCAGCAAATTTGTCATATTTTAAAATTTTTTTTGCTAAATAAAATTCTTCTAAACTATTTAAAGAAGAATTTACTCCTTTATCAATTGCAGCTTTAACTTTTTTATCAATAAAATTATTAGCATAACCTAATACACAAGTTCCAATCCCCATTTGACACATATCAGTATATTTTTTTTTATTTAGATCCCAAATGTGAATTCCTTTACTTCTAGAATAAAATGTTGGCCATTTTTCAACTGAATATCTCTCAGGTCTTTTTGAGATTAATCCGTTACCTCCGGGTATTAATAATTTGCATTGACTCCATAATTTTTTGGGAGATTTCATTATTTAGTTTTTCGTTTATAAATTGATGTATCTTTTTCAATATCTCTAACTCCAAACTTTGCATTACCAAGTATTTTTTGCATCTTTAATAGTTTTTTCCTTAGGTCTAAAAACTGATCAGGTGTTATTGAAACTGGTCCATCAACACATTTGTGATTTTTTGAGAGTTTAAAATGTTTTTCAAAGATTCTTGCTCCTAAAATATAACTATATATTGCTGTATTAATATCATTTGTATGATCTGATAAACCAACTTTTGTTTCAAGAATTTCTGATAAAAATTTAATATTATTTAAGTAAGAATTTTCCTCATTATTTGGGTAACTTGAGATGCAATGTAAAAAATTATGAGGTATATTTTTTGATTTAAACATTTTATCTATTTTTTTAATTTCATTCAATGAAGCCATTCCAGTTGAAATTATTGTTGGTATTTTAGTTTTTATGATTTCCCTAACAAGCACATAATTTGAGATATCAAATGATGCAATTTTGAATAGTTTAACTTTGATTTTTTTTAAAAAGTTAATAGACTCAACATCAAACGGTGTTGAAAAAAAAAGGATTTTTTTTTTATCACAATAATTTTTTATTTTGTAAAAATCTTCATAAGAGAGCTCACACTGTTTTAAAATATTAAAGATTTTACTATTTCTTTTTACTCTTTTTTCAGTTTTATATGTTTGGAACTTTATTGCATCTACTCCGCAGTATTTAGCTTTATCAACTAGTTTTATTGCAGATGATAAATTTCCACCATGATTTATACCAGCTTCAGCAATTAAAAAAATTTTTTCATTTTTTAACATAATGTAAATCCACCATCTATAATCAAATTTTGTCCTGTAGTGTAATTAGTTTCAGTATTAGAAAAGTATAAGAGGGCCATTTTTAAATCATCTTCTTTACACATTCGTCCTAAAGGGACCTTTTTTGAGTAATTTGAAATAAATTTACTTTTTTGAAAATTTTTATTTTTTAAACCACCTGGAGATATGCAGTTCACTATAATATTTTTTTTAGCCAATAGGACTGCAAAATATTTTGTTATTTGTATAATAGCAGCTTTAGAAGCTCCATAAATTTCAGAATTCATATTATTGCTGTTATCATAAATTTTAAAATCTGGACTCCTAACACCATAAATAGAACCAATATTTATTATTTTGCATATTAATTTACTGTTATGTTTTTTAGCAATGTTCTTAATAATATTGATTGGACTTGAAAGATTAATGTCGATAGTTTCTTTTAACTCTTTACTAGTTCGATTTTTAAAATTAGTTTTGTATGATATTGCAGCATTATTAATGACAACATCAATTCTTTTATGTTTTCTATAAATTTCATTTATAAAATTTTGAGTTTTAAGTTCATCTGAAATATCTAACTTTTTAAAAATAAATTTACTAGATTTAATTTTTGATTTTTTAATGTCTATTCCATAAACAATACATCCTAGTTTTAAAAAAAATTTTACAGTAAAGCCACCTACTTGACCAGAAACTCCAGTAATTAAAACTATTTTATTTTTATACTGTTTTATAAATTCAATTTGCATACAGCTTATAAATTTTATTAATTATAATATTCATTTTATCCGACTTGTTATATTTTTTCATATTTTGATAGAGATTATTTATTTTTTTTGTATCGTTTAATTCAATTAAAGCCTTATTAATAGTTGGTTTATTAATGTCTTTTAAATAAATAATTGTACCTTTTTTTTTCATCCTTAAAATATTCTTTATTTGATGTTTAAATTGTGAAGTGACAATTGTTATTTTATTAAAATTTATAGAATCAAACATCGTTAAACCACCTGAACAAATTACTAGATCACTTTGTATCATGCTTTTAAAGAAATGAGAGCGTTTTTCAAATTTTTTTTGATTTAAATTTGCCATATCCGAAAAGTGAAAACTCTTATTTTTTTTTATGAAAGATATTAATTTATCCTTAATTTTCTTTTGATCATATCCACCAAAGGATAAAAATATTTTCTTTATATTTTTATTTTTAATTTTTTTAATTGAAAAAAGTTTTGAGGGTATAATGTTATATTCATTTCCAGCATAATGATTTTTTTTATTATAATTATGATTAAAAACTAATGGATTACAACTTAAATTTGTACAAAATCTATTTTTTGATTTATCATCAAAACAAATAATTTTTCTATCCGATAGTTTAATTTTTTTAATAAAACTTTTATTTATATTTCCTAAGCGATCGAAGATTATAATCTTGAATTTATATTTAATAATTTTTTCATATTCATTTAATGAATAATTTTTAATTTTTTCACTGATTGTTTTGTAATTGAAATTTTCCTTCTCTAAAATTTTTTTCCCTAATGAGTATTTATTTTTTGTTTTGATTAAAAATAGAATTTCTTTTTTTTGAATTTTATATTTTTTGATAAGTATTTTAGCAATAGTTATAGATCTTATTAAATGACCTGAGCCAATTTCACTAATAGCAGCAGCATCGCATCTGAATAAAATTTTAACTGACATCGTTTTTAAAATTCTGAAGAAGTTTAAACAAGTTTTAATTGTATTTGATTATTCGCTAGTTTATATAACAATTATGGCAAAAAAAAAATACATTTCTTTTGGAAAACCATTTCTTGGTAAAGAGGAGATTAATTCAGTAAAAAAAGTAATTAATTCTTGTTGGTTGGGAACTGGTAAGGTAACTCAACAATTTGAAAAAAATTTTTCAAATTTTAAAAAAACTAAATTTGCAATATCAGTTAACTCGTGTACAGCAGCACTCCACCTATCCTTACTGTCATTGAACTTAAAAAAAACTGATGAAGTAATTACTACTCCAATGACTTTTGCCTCTACCGTCAATAGTATCATTTTATCTGGTGCCAAACCAATTTTAGCCGATATATCAAAAGATGATTTTAATATTAATCCTAAAGAAATAATTAAGAAGATAAATAGAAATACAAAAGCTATTTTAATTGTTCATTTTGCAGGGTTACCATGTGACATGAGTGAAATAATTAGAATTTCCAATAAGTACAAAATAAAAATAATTGAAGATTGTGCTCATGCAATTGAATCCAAATATAAGAATAAAGAAGTTGGAAATTTTGGATATTCTGGTTGTTATAGTTTTTACTCAAATAAAAATATTACGACAGGTGAGGGTGGAATGTTAACTTGCAAGGATAAGAAATTAGCAGAAATAGTAAAAATTATGCGCTTGCATGGAATGAGTAGGGATGCATGGAAAAGATATATGCCTGACAACACCCCTAAGAATTTGCCATATCAGCATTATGACATTTTACACACTGGATTAAAATATAATATGATAGACCTTAATGCAGCCTTAGGAATAAAACAGTTAAATAAAATTCATTACATGTGGAAAAAAAGAAAGAAACTGTATGACACTTATTATAATGAATTAAAAAAATACCCAATTAAATTACAAAATAATCATAAATATAGTTATAAACATGGATATCATTTATTTTTATTTGTTTTTGATACTAACAAGTTCAAACAAAAAAGTATTAGAGATATATTCTTAAAATATTTAAATGAAAATAAAATAGGTGGTGGTGTGCATTATAGATCAGTGACAAATATGAAAAATTATAAATCATTATTTAATTGGAACAAAAAAACATGCCCAAATGCCTACAAAATAGGTAATAATATTGTAAGTCTTCCACTATATCCAGGGCTTAGTTTAATTGATCAAAAATATATAATAAAAAAAGTAAAAAAATTTTTAGATAAAAACTTGTATGAAATGTAAAATTTGTGACAAAACTATCCATCTAAATAAATCGTATTTATACACTCATTGCAAAATAAGATATTATAAATGTAATAATTGTTTATTTGTATTTCAACATCCTTTACCGAATAGTAAAAAATTAAAAGAACTTTATAGTAAAGAATATTTTAACCAAAATTACTTGAAAAATACTAATGATTTTAAGTTAAGAAAAATTCAATACAAATTAGATAAAAAAATAATCTTAAAATATTACAAAGATAACAAAATTAATAAGATATTAGATTATGGTTGTGGAAATGGTACTTTTTTAAAGTTATTCAAATCAACAAAAATTGGTTTTGAATTTAATGAGAATGCAAAGGTAAACAGCAGCATAAGAAGAGTTACTCTTAAAAAAGTTTTTAACGAAAAATATGATTTAATAATTATGAGAGGTGTAATTGAACATATTCCAAATTTTGATGAAGTAATAAAAAAACTTTCTAAATGTGTTAAGAAAAACGGTTTATTTTACATTACCGCAACACCTAACTCCAATAATTTAACATTTTTTTTATCTAGCAAAGATTTTAATCAAAATCACCCAGGGCACTTATTTCATTTTAACAATGTCAATTTAAGTTTGCTTTTTTTAAAGAATAAATTTTTAAATATGGTTATGAAATATGAATATTTAGATACTCCATATGCAAACTTAAAAAAAGATTATAAATATTTAAAAAAACAACTAAAGGCATACAAAAATAAAAAAATATCAAAATATTCTCCACCGAGTGTCGGAAATATGATGACAGCTATTTTTAAGAAAATGAACTAAATAACCCAATGGTTATAAAAAATTTCTTAAATAAAAGTTATAATTTCAATAAAAACAATAATAGAAATATAGGAAATTTGTTTTTTGTAGATTGAGAAAGAATAGGTACTATTTTTTAGTACTCTATATTATTTTTAGTACTATCTAAGAAGTATAGACTTAATACAATAATTTTAACAAATCAAAAAAATATTTAGTAACTTTTTATCCGATGATATAGTCAAATCTACTGTTTACAATAAATTAAAAAAAATTGTTTAAGAAAATTTTTGAGAAAACTTTTCAATAAAAGAATCATATGTAGTTTCTAATTCATTATTGATATCAATTTTATCAATTATTTTAGTAATTTCTTCTCCTAATTTCCTTTTTTTTTCTGGATCAGTAAATCTAATTTTATTAATTTTAACATTTTTTAAGTATCCCAAAGTATTGTCTTTTTGATGAATTTCAGCAGCTCTAATAATTAATTCTTTATCAATTTCATAGCCATAAAATTTAAGCAAACATTCTAAAACTTCTTTAGGATTTGATACAATATTTTTAAAATTTAATACAATATAATCTTTTTTATTAATTTTGTTTTCCAATTCATTTTGCCAATATTTGATAAATTTTTGATAGTTGTTGAAAGCTTTTTTGACGATTATCAAATTATTTTGACTTAAATTTTTAAATGTAAATCCATGACTTATACAATATGACATCATTTGATCTTTAGGCTCTCTTATTAAAATTACTGGTTTAGAATATTTTATATTGTAAGTATCTGAATTCAAAAGAGGATATCTAGAAAAAATAACTTTTCTTTTTTTAAATTCATCTTTACTTAAAAACAGATCCATATGTTTTCGCTCCATGTTTGTTGTAAGATTTTCAAAAACTAGAGAATTATGAAGTTCTTGATGTTGAATATTTGATAAAGGAAATATCCATTTATCATTTAAAGGATCATATTTAGGGATACCATTTCCAATACCATAAATCATTTCAAAATAACTTATAAGCATCAATCTTACTGCTGTACTTCCAGATCTCGGTAAAGAAAATAAAAAATTTAATTCTTGAGAAGGGTTTCTATCAATAAAAAATTTTTTATAATTATCTCTTTTGAATCTTTTATATCTTTCTCTAAGTATGTTTGAAAAAATAATTTTTGAGTAAATTGATTTGATCCCAGTTGTATAAAAGAATTTAGGATATAATTTTAAAGATATTAACTTTCCTCTAATATCTTTTTTTATAAATCTTTTAATTTTATTAGATATCTCCATACTGAATTTTTTTTACATTAATATATGCTAAAAATGTGTTTTGAAAACATTTAAATATTTTTTTAGAGATTTAATTTTAATACAATCGAGTTTAACAATTTATTACAATTACATATTATGAAATAGTTGTTAAAATAAGTTAATTAACAAATATATTTTATCATCTTATTTTTGATCTTATATAAGATGAAATGTGGTCAATGAAAAAAATTGTTACAAATATTAGAATAATAATTGCTGATACTTTTTCATATTCAAACATTCTAAAAGATGATTGTAATTCATAACCTATACCACCAGCACCAACTATACCTAGCATTGTAGCCATCCTCACATTCCTATCTAAAATATATAAATTATTTGCAACAAAAGCAGGTAAGATTTGAGGTATTACTCCAAATGATATAATTTGACTTTTATTCGCTCCGGATGATTTAAGAGCATCTATTGGTCCTTTATTTATATGCTCAATATCTTCAGCATAAAATTTGGCCAAAAATCCCATAGTATGTAAGCCCAATGCTAGCACACCTGGCATTGCTCCAAATCCAATTGCAATTACTAAAATCATGGCAATTATAAATTCAGGTATTGCTCTAAAAAATATAACTATAATCTTACAAATAAAGTAAATAAAATAGTTTGGAGCTAGATTTCTTGCTGAAAATAATCCAAATGGAATAGATAAAACTATTGCAATAAAGGTTCCTAAAAATGCTATTTCAATAGTTTCAAACATTGCATAGATTAATTGATTTAAATTACTAAAGTCAGGTGGAAGCATTCGAGATAATATATCTCCAAAATATTTTGAGGAGTCAGTGACTAACTTAATAAAGTCAATTTCTAGGTCTCTAACAACTAAAACTAAAATAGAACAAAATAAAACTATAGAGATAAGGGTTTTCCAAGACCATTGCGGTTTTAAATGACTCTCAAGATCTTTGTTTTTATTATTAATTTTAAGTTCTAAAATATTCTTTTCCATATTAAACGTATATTTTATCTAAATCAGTTTTGTTGATATTATTTGCTTTTTCATTAAATATAATTTTACCATCCAAAAGACCCACTAATCTATCTGAATATTTTTTAGCTAAATCAACTTGGTGAAGGTTGCATAAAATAGTTGTTCCAAAATCCTTATTGATTTTCTTTAATAAAGACAAAACCAAATTAGCAGCTTTAGGATCTAGACTAGCAACAGGCTCATCAGCTAATAATAATAATGGTTTTTTTATTATAGCTCTTGCAATCCCAACTCTTTGCTTTTGACCACCGGATAATTCATCTGATCTGTTGTAAGATTTTTCGAGCAAACCTACAGTTTTTAAAGATTTTAAAGCTTCAATTTTTTGATTTTTTTTAAATAAATAAAATAATGATAAAAATTTATTACTTGAATTTAAAAGCCCAGTAAGAACATTGTTAATTGCAGAAAGATTATTAACCAGATTAAATTCTTGAAAAATCATTCCAGTTTTTTTTTGAATTTCTAGGATTGTACTATTATTTACTTTTTGATTATCAAAATAGATTTCTCCTCCACTCGAGGTTTCGAGGCCATTAATAGTCCTTAATAAAGTTGTTTTTCCTGATCCACTAGGTCCTAAAATACTTACAAATTCTCCCTTATTAATTTTAAGATTTACACCTTTTAAAGCAGGACTGCCATTCTCAAAAGTTTTTTTAAGATCATTTATTTCAAGCATGATAGTATTGTGTTAATTTAACTTTTATTCTTATTTAATAGTTCAATAACTTCTCTTAAAATATTGTAGTCAGAGTCTTTAACTTCTATGTAATGAGACATTTTTCCGCCATATCCACCTATCTCTCCATGGTTATGAGCGTGTAAGACAGCTTTCTTAATTTTATCTCTATCTTCTTTGGGTATCATTTTTGAATAAGCTAAAGGTGGTGGTGGAACTCTATCTGACTTATGAATAATTCTTACATCCTCTTTTTTAAAAGTTCCATCTTCCAATCTTGCTTCAAAATTTCTAGAACTCATGCCGCATACATCAGATTGATTATTTAATATTGCTAATAAACATGCATCATGACTACCAGCATAAAAAACCTTATCAAAATGATTTTTATTTTCTATTGAAAGGTTGATTTTACTTAATTCTACTTGTGGAATTAAATCTCCACTTGTTGATCCTATAGTATTTAAAGATAAAATTTTGCCTTTAACATCTTTAAATTCTTTTAACTTACTATCTTTTTTAACAACAAAGTAAGTATAATAACCTGCATCTTTTTCGCCAGGTCTTACCCCAGCAGCAAAGGCTTCTGCATTAGCGATTTCAACAGCCTTAACGTACGTTTTTCCACCGTACCAAGCTATATGAGCTCTACCAGCTCTCATCGCCTCAACAGCTGCATTATAATCAGTTACTTTAATTGTATCGATATTTAGCCCAGTAAGTTTTTCAGTGATTGAAATTAAACTTGTATAGTCACTTTCATCACCCTTCTCACTAGCAGGAACAAATACCATTTTATAGGTCTTTGCCTCAGCATTTAGATTTCCAGCAAATAAAACTAGAAAAAGTATAAGTATTGTTTTTTTTAACATAATTTGTCCTTTTGTTATCATTAACTTTGTTCGCTTACAAGTTAATTATTAATATATATAAGTAGTTAAATAAACAGTTGGAATGTTAATTTTTTATGAATTTTTTATGAATTTTTTGTTAAATGCGACTAATGCTTTTTTGTAATCTTCAACCGTATCAATTTCTTTCCATCCACTTTCAATGATAACACAATGAACTTTTATGCCTATATCAACAAGTTCCTGAATAAAGTCTGTAAGGTAGGCTTTTTGAAAAATTTTAGCTCTTTGAAAAGGTTTATTCCAATATAATTTTTTTAACCGATGAAAATGTTCCTTAAATATTTCAGTTCCACGATTAGATAATTTGATCATACCAATAAACTCACCATGAACTTCTTCATTGCCTGTATTTATTTTACCAATCTTTTCAACCTCATTATTTGAGTTAAATATTACATTTTCAGCTTCTGAAATTGGATGATCCTTACGACCTACATAATAACCTCTCCAATCAATATCAACCACAACTGAGATATCATGATTTGAATTCAATGTGCGTTGAACAACGGATTCATCAAATAATATATCAGAATAAGAAATGATTACACTTCCATTTATAACTCTTTCCGCATAAAAAATAGAATTTAAAATATTATTATTTTTATATTCTAAATTTTCAAAATATTTTATTCCTTTATAATTGATCTTTTCTTTTTTATACCCTCTGATTAAAGATATATTTTTGATATCATTTTTCTTGTATGCATCTAGTTGTCTCTGTAGAAGTGTTTTTCCACCAAAGTCTAACATACATTTAGGTAAATTTTCTGTGTGTTTTTTTAGTCTGCTACCTAAACCAGCAGCAACTATCAAAGCTTTTGTATTCTTTTTGTTAATTGCATTTTCCATATCATTTATTTGGGACTCGCTAAGATTGTTATTTTTTATGGATCTAATAAAAGAAACTAATTTGGTATTTTTTTCAAGGTAGTCCATTATATCAGGGGCCAATCCTTTTTTAGATAATCCAGCCAAATCATTAAGATCATCAATATTTATTTTTAATAATTTTGACAGTTTTATAATGACATCATTTTTTGGAGCGGATCTTTTGCTTTTTTCTATATCATTTAAATATGATGCAGCGATCCCTATTTTTTTAGCTAATTCTCTTTGCCCATAACCATTCCTTGTTCTCAAGCTTCTTATAAGCGAGCCAAAGGTTTGATTTACTTTTACCATTTTAATTTAGAACGCGTTTGATTTTTTTAATTATAATCTTAGATATTTTTTCTTTAGAGTGTGTAAAAGAATTTAAAATTGTGATGTCTGGTTTTTTTGGGAATTCTGGTTTTAAATCAACTCCAACAATATTTTTTAAACTATTTTTGTGATATATTCTTTTTTTCCCTAATTTAATAATTTTTTTTATGTCGCTCTTTATGTATATTTCAACATAATTTTCTATGTTTTTCCTGTTCCATTTTCTTGGAGCATCAAACATACCGACTACAGCAAATATTATATTGATATTTTGATTTGTTATAAATTTTGCAAATCTACAATAGCTTTCAGTTAACTTAAGCCTTTCATTTTTATCATGTCTGTTTAATCTAAAGATTTTTCTTAAATTATCACCACTGATCATAATTGTTGGTCCATATAATTTAATTATTTCATCATGTATTTTCTTACCAAAAGTCGTCTTACCTGATCCTGAAAGACCTGTTATCCAAATTAAAATACCTTTTTTTCTCATTTCCGAACAATACTCTTTATAGACATAAAAAATAAATAATTAATTGTTAATTTCAAAAAATTTTTTTAGATGTTGGTGTCTAGATAAAATATCTTTTTTAACTCCAAAGTCTAAGACTTTGCCATTATCTAAGATCAGTAATTTATTACAAATATCCAAAGTATTTATTCTATGAGCGATTATAACAATAATATCAATGTTATAATTTGTAATTTCGTTCATAATCCTAGTTTCGGAAACATAGTCGAGCTCACTTGTTGGTTCGTCGAGGACTAACAGATTTGGATCATTGTACAGTCCTCTAGCTATGCCAATTCTTTGTTTTTGACCACCAGATATTTCAATTCCATCCTCACCAATATTTTTTGAATATAAATTTTTATCTAACTTATCAAGGTTTGTTGCAGATAGTATTTTTTCTAAATCATTATGGTCATTTTTAACATTATTTGATCCAAATTTTATATTGTTGTAAAGAGTATCGTCCAAAAGATTAGTAGCTTGTGGAACGTATGAGTAATTTATATTTTCCAAATTTTGATAGCTGGAACCATTGATTAAAATTTTCCCTTTATCGGGCTTTAATAAACCTAGTAACAAATCTGCAAAGGTTGTTTTTCCTGAACCACTACGACCAATTACACCAAGAACATCATTTTTTCTTAATTCTAAATTTATATTATCTAATCCAAAGGATGCATCATTTGATTTATATCTAAATCTCACATCGTTAAAAGTAATTTTATCGATATTTTTACCTTTATCTTGTTTCTTGTTCAATTGAGTTGAAATACTAGATTTTTTTTTATGAATATATGAATTTACAATTTCTAAAGCATGAATATGAGTTGTAATATTATTTAAATTTTGATTTATCGAGGATACAGCTGGTAGAATTCTTATTATTGCTAAAGCTATAAAACTCAACAAAGGTATAAGTTTATCTATTGGTAGTGAAGTATTAATATAAAAAAAAATGGCTAAACACAAACCTACAACAGCAAAAACTTCTAAGGCAAGTCTTGGAATACTAACAATTATATTTTGTGCAAATGTAGTGTCCATAACATTTTTTTGAAAATAAAATATTTTTGAGGTTATAAAATCCTCAAGTTTTTTAATTTTTATAAATTTGATGTTGTTAAATGACTCAAGTAATTTTTTGAAAAAATTTGATGAAAAAAATGTTAAATTTGTCCCAAGAATATATAATTTTTGCTTTATTATTGAAAAAATTATACCTGAAAAAAATATAAATATTATAAAAATAATACTAGAAATTTTCCAGTTTAGTATGAAAATACTAATACCTAAAAATAATACCAAGAACGTATCTTTAATAATATTAAGGGCAGAAAAAAATACACCAGTAAATCTCAATGATTCTTCCCTTATGTCATGAATAATTTTTGATTTTTTTTGAGATAAGAAATATTCATAATTAACGCTCATATTCGCTGAGAAAATTTTTTTAGAAATTTCATATGAAAAATGGGCTTTAAACTTGAAAAAAAAGTAAAGAAAAATATATAAGATTATATTTTTAAAGATGAAAAATACTGTAATAGATATAAGGAAGAAGTAAGTTATCTCTTTTTCACTGTAACTTGATAAAAATGACAAGATTTGAAATTTATCAATATTAATAAGGAAACCATTTATATCTGAAAGAAATAGAATAAATGTTCCTAAAAAACCAATTCCTACTAATTCAACGAATGATATTAAGACTGATGATAAAGCTATAGAAGAAAAAAAAATTAAAACTTTTTTATCAAGTATTGAGAAAGATTTTAAAAATATATTTTTTTTATTTGACATTTCTATAATTTATAAATTTTTTATTTTGTATAATATCTAATTAATATGTATATATGAATTTTGTTAATATTGAGGTTTTATTAAGCTGAATATTTAATAATAGATATGATTATCATAGAATTCTTTGGCCCCCCTTGCAGTGGCAAAACATCAGGTGAAAATTATTTACTTAAAAAAAATAAAAATTTTATTTCATCCAATATTCTCATACCTAAATATAGTAAAAATTTTATTAAATTAACTACTTTAGATAAAGCATCATTAAAATATATGCAGTTAGTTAAATTTTTAAAAAAAATTAATACATCATCTAAAGCACAACCAATGATCTCAAGAAAAAATAATTTGACTTCATCCTTACCTAAAGGAAATAGATATTCAAATTTTATACTTAAAAATTATAGAAAAATATGTAAAGATCTTTACAAATTGTATAGTAAAAAAAATTATGAATTAAACAAATTCTACTTAAATAATTTAAATAAAATAAGGGATAAAAAACTAAAATCAAATTACCAAAACTGGTTTGAGGAAACTTCAGCTAAATATTATATAGCTAAAAATTTGAAAGATAAAAAAAAAGTTGTTATCTTTGATGAGGGATTATTACAGCGATCATATTTTATTTGTTATCAGAAAAATAATTTTCGTAATAAATTAAACTATTATCTTCAACATGTAGATAAACCTGATTATGCAATTCATGTGGATGAAAATGTAAAAACATTATATAACAGATCAAAAACAAGAAAAGATCAAAAAAAAAATGTTTTTGTGTACAAAGATTTAAATCAAATTAAAAAATATAAAGTTTATTTTAGTTACCTGCAGAGCAAACTGAAACGAATTTAAACTATTGAAAAATTTTGTTTTTCACTATATTGTTCAAATATTGAACAACAAAAAAAAATCAAAATAGATGATTGATAGCAATAATTCATTAGTTTTAGGCTCCCGTCATGGATGTAGCTTGCCAGATTTAAAAGTTAAAGAAGTATTTTCATCTAATGCCTCAGCAATTAAAGCCAATATTTACAAAAAAAAATATTCTAATGTTCCACTTACATGCTGTACTACTTTCAAGGAATTTACCAGAAATGATATAGTTAGACAAGCGATACTCAATTCTTCTCCAAACAAAATTGTAGTAAGAGGTGGTGAAATTGAAGACCTTAAACAATTAAGAGATTGTAAAATTAATTTTTTTTCTAATCATGAACAACGTAAATTTCAAAGTAGATTTTATAAACTAAATAAGATTTCTTTATTATTGGGTGAAATGCATTATCGAAAGACTTTTAAAAAAACTTTACGTTATTTCTACGATAAATTAACTAATAACAGTTTTTTGGGAGCATCTACAGGACTTTTTTCTATATTACTTGCTCTAAATGAAAATGAAAATTCAGACATAATTATTTCTGGGATTGGTTTAGATGGAGGTCCACAATTTTACAAAAGCGAGAGAGAGGTTGATCAAGACAATTCTCCTAGAGCAGGTGTTGATAAATATCTAATTTATGCATTGAAACAAAAATTTAAAAAAAGAATAATCACTTTAGATGAAAAAATGGCAAAAGATGCAGATATTCGTTTATGGAAAGGCAAAATTATCGCATGATTTTTTTTGCAAACTACTATAGAGGTTAAAATATTTTATGTTAAAAAAAGATTCCTATAAAAAATTAAGTAATTTTAAAATACTTTTGATTTATCCAAATATTCAAATGTGTGAAATGATGCCCTACTCAATTGGTCTTTTAACAGGAATTTTAAGAAGAGAAGGTTTTACAGTTGATTTATTCGATACTACTTTTTATGTTGATCAAGTGAATGCACAGTATGAAGCATATCATGATTACGTTCAAGAGTTTGATTGGAAAGAGAAGGGTGCGGTTCATAAAACTGATTTGATAAAAGACTTCCATAAAAAAATTGAGGATTTTAATCCTGATTTAATGGCAATTTCTGTAGTTGAAAATACTTACTCCACTGCAAAACAAATGATTAAATCTTTACCTGAAAGAATGAAAAAAATTCCAATTATGTGGGGAGGTGTCTTTGCAACTTTTGCTCCTCATTTAATTTTAAAAGATAATATTGGAGATTATATTTGTAGGGGAGAAGGTGATGACGCAATAGTTGAATTATGTAAGAGTCTTGCAATAGAGGAAAAACCGGAAAAAGTAAGAAATTTTTGGATAAGAAAAAATGGAAATGTAATCAAAAATACCATGGGACCCTTAGCAGATTTAGAAAATGCACCATTTCCTGATTATAGTTTATTTGATGATCATGCAATTTATAGAGCCATGCAAGGAAAAATAAGACGTACTATAGGCTTAGAAACCCAAAGAGGCTGCACATACACATGCGCTTATTGTAATTCACCATCTCAAGTTTCTCTCCATAAAGAGGAAGTTGGAAAAATGTTTGCAAGAAAAAAATCAATAGCTAGAGTTAGAAAAGAGCTAGAGTTTCTTCATAAAAAATTTGATTTAGAACTAATATATTTTTTGGATGACACATTTTTGGCGCTCTCTGAAAAAAGATTTGATGAACTATATGAAATGTATTGTGATTTTAAAATCCCTTTTTGGATGAATACAAGATGTGAAACTATGACTGAAAGAAGGGCGCAAAAATTAGAAGAAATGAATATGTTACGGATGAGCTTTGGTATAGAGCATGGAAATGAGGGCTATAGAAAAGATATTTTGAAAAGATCACTGACGAATGAAAGAATGATTAATGCTTTTCAAATGACCTCAGGAAAAAAATATATTACCAATGGAAATTGTATTATTGGAATGCCCGAGGAGAATAGAAAATTAGTTTTTGATTCTATAGAGTTTACAAGACTACTACCTGAAGACGTTGAAAAAACAGGAGCATTTATTTTTGCACCATATCATGGTACACCATTAAGAGATTTAGCTGTAAAAAAAGGCTATATAAAAGATCCTGATTCTATCTGCGATATTACTAGACCTGAGGATAGTATGCTTGATCAACCCCAATTACCAAAAAATGAGCTTATCGGGCTAGCAAGAACTTTTGGTTTGTACCAAACATTACCAAAATCAAAATGGAAATATATTGAGCAAGCTGAAACAGATTCTCCAGAGTCAATTAAGTTAAGAGAACAACTTAGAAAAGACTATCAGTCCCAAGAGGGTAAAACCTTAGCAGTTCCAGACACTATTGATGCGTAAATAATAAACCTACCAACATATTAAGCTATATAAGTCTTGATTGATATCAATTATAAATTATAATGTTCAATAATTGAACATATATAGATATCTCAACAATTTAAAATAAATAAAATGATACTAAAACAAAATTATAGAATCTTAATTACATGGCGAAATGTCATTAAAAATATTGATAAATATAAAAATATTTTCAAAAACAAAAAAATAAAATTTGATTTAATTCAAGAAAGACAAAATGTGAAAGAAAAAACACTTTTAAAAATTATTCATAAATATGATGGGATATTATGTGGTGATGACGAAATAACTAAAAAAGTAATTGATAAGGCTAAAAAACTAAAAGTTATTTCTAAGTGGGGTGCTGGTATGGATTCTATAGAGGTTGAATACGCAAAAGAAAATAAAATTAAAGTTTTTAATTCACCTAATGCATTTCCTGAAAGTGTATCAGTTTATGCAATTGGATTGATAATTGCTTTATCACGTAAATTATTTGACTCCGATAAGTCAATACGGAATGGTAAGTGGGAAAAATTTCAAGGATCTCAACTTGCTGAAAAAAAGTTGGGTATTATAGGCTATGGTAGAATTGGAAAAAGGATTGCTCACTTAGCTAAAGGATTTAATTTTGACATTTTTATCAACGATATAAATACAAGTTTAAAAAGAAATATCAAAAAGTCAGGTTATAAATTTCTTACTAAGAAAAATCTTTTTAAAAAAGTTGATTTTTTGTGTTTAGCAGTTGACTTAAATAAAAAAAGTTTTCACATGATTGGAAAAAAAGAATTTCATTTAATGAAAAAAAACTTAATCCTTATTAACATTTCTCGTGGTCCTGTTGTAGAGGAAGCATTCCTCATAAAAGCTCTTAAAGAAAAAAAAATTGCAGGGGCTGGCTTAGATGTATTTGAATATGAGCCTCTAGGAATAAGAAATCAATTAAGGAAAATGAATAATTGTATTTTAAGTGCTCATAATGCTTTTAATACTCATGAGGCATCAATACAAACTAATAATTCATCTATTAACAATTTATTTAAAGGTCTTAAAATTTAAAATGTTTAATCGTTATTTACAAAAAATATCAAGAGTCTCTAATTATTCCATTAATAGAGAATTATATTTAAGAATGGACGCAAATGAGAGAATAATTCCTTTTAAAAAAGATCAACTTAATAAATTAAAAAAATTTATATCAAGCAGTTTGCTGCAATCGTATCCTTCTACAAAAAAAAATCTGCTAAGTTTAATAGGAAAAAAAGAAAATATTAAAAAAGATTATATTAATCTTATTCCAGGTGCCGATGCGGGAATAAAATATATATTTGATATTTATTCAGGACAAAAAGGAGAATTAATCTCTATTTATCCGACTTATGGAATGGTAGAAGTTTATTGTAAAACTCATAAATTTGGAATTAAAAAAGTTTATGAAAATAAAATTGAGGATTTAATATTTAAAAAGATTATTAATAAAAAAACTTTATTTATTTATTTAGCAAACCCCAATAGTCCTAGTGGAAAATTATTAGATAAAAATATAATTTTACAAATACTTAAAATTGCTGATAGGAATAACAAAGTTGTTGTAATTGATGAAGCATATATTGAATTTTCAAACCAAAAAAGCCTTGTGAGAATGGTAAAGAAATTCAAAAATTTAATTATATTAAAAACTTTTTCAAAAAGTATTGGGCTAGCAGGATTAAGGATTGGTTATATGATTTCTAATCCAAAAATCATTAATGCTATTAATTCAATAAGACCACCACATGATATTTCATATTTTTCAGTAAAAACTGCTGAATTTTTCTTAAAAGAAAAGAAAATATGGGCTAGTTATTTGAGGGAAATTAAGAATAGTAAAAGATTAGTTAATAAGCAGTGTGAAAAAAGAAATTTAAGATTTACCAATACAGAAGCAAATTTTTTTCATATCTTTTTTGATAAAAAGAAAATTTTATTTTTATTAAAATCTTTTAAAAAGAAAAAAATCCTAGTTGCTTCAAGACATCTTGGTAATTTCAAAGCTTATCCCAACTCTCTTAGAATAACATATGGCTCGACAAGTCAAATGACACTTTTTTTTAATACTCTAGACAAAATTTTAAAAAAAGGAAACTTAAGATGATAAGAAAAACTTTAATTTTGATCCTACTTTGTACTTCGACTTTAAACGCGGAATCATTATCTAAATGTGATTGGGATAATAGAGAGGGAATTCAATGTTTAACAATATCAAAAACCCCAAATACATCTTATTTAAATAGTAATTCAATTAATAAAAAAACTTTTTCTAAAAAAATGATTCTAGACTCTGGAGCTAAATCAACAATAGATTTAATTAAATATGTTTCAGGAATTGATTATTATCAAAATGGTCCGACTGGACAAACGGGAGCAGTTTTTATAAGAGGGTCCGAGTCTAATCACACTCTTGTACTTTTAAATGGAATTCCCATTAATGATCAATCTGCCACAAATGGTATTCATGACTTTGGCCAAGATTTTTTACAAACAGTGCAACAAGTTGAAGTTTTTAAAGGATCAAATGGTGCACATTTTGGTCCTGATGCAATTGGGGGAGCGGTAAATTTTATAACAGATGTCGATTATGAAAATAGTTATTCTTTTAGTGGTTTTAATGCTAATAATAATTCCATTGATGGCAACATTGCTAAGATCACTGATAATGGTTGGCACATAAATGCCAAAGGTGCTATTAATCAAAGTGTAACAGATAGTGCGATAGCAAAAGGAGTTGAATCGGATGGAAGTAAAAATTATCAACTCAATCTAAATGCTAATAAATGGTTTAGTGAAAAACTGAAATTTAAATCAGTAATATATACTAGAAAAACAAAATCTGATTACGATAAAACAAAATCTGCAGAGGAGAGCGTAACTTCAGATAACAATATGTATGCGATACAAGCAGGTTTAGAAAATAAAAATAAATTTTCATTTAATTCATTAAATTTTCATTATCATAATTACGATAGAGATTATAGGGAAACTGGAAAAATAGACACTTATAATAGTGAGTCTTTAGTTGCAAAATTTGAGAGTGAAAGAAAAATTTCTAATGGATTGTCATTTGGATATGGAGGTGAATATAAATATGATTGGGGTAACTTCTCTACCACAACCTTTACATCACAAACAAAAGGTCATGTTAATAATTTTGGATTATATGGAAATGTAGGATATTCATTAAATGATAATCAATTATTTTCTATGCATGTTAGAAATGATGATCATAAACAAACTGGTGGTAATCAAACATATAAATATAGTTTTATCCAGAAATTAGCTGATGCAAAAATAAGATTAACACATTCAACAGGTCTTAAAAATCCAAGTCTTTATGAATTATATGGATCCTCAAGCTTTGGTCATTCAGGTAATACCGGTATTAATCCAGAAAAAAGTGAGACTAATGAAATTTTTGGAGAGTATAAATTTTCAGAAAATTTAGTTTTTAATTCAACTGCTTATAGAACAAGAATTAAAGACAGTATTAAAAGTAATTCAAGTTGGACAGCGTATGAAAACAAAACTTCTGATACAACCCAGGAAGGATTAGAAAATGAATTATACTATAAATTTTTAAATCAAAAGATTTCGTTAGTATCTCATTTTGCTAAAAGTAGAACTGAAACAAATGGACCTAATTCAAGACGGCCAGACTTATCATATGGACTTGATTATTCTGGAAATTTAAATTTACCAGATTTGGGATTATTAAAGTTTGGTTTAAACTATAGATATATTGGTGATCATTTAGATTGGACAGGTTCAAAAAATGAATTTGTTAAAAGTGTGGACCTCGTTAATGCAAATATGAGTAAAGAATTTTATGGATTAGATTTTTTACTAAATGTTTCAAATTTGCTTAACGAAAGATATGAAAAACCCGCAACTTACAGTCAAGACGGAAGACAATTTAACATTAACATTAGAAGAAAGTATTAATTGTTATGATTAATTCACCTTGCAAAAAAATTTGTAAAATTGATCTTAGTAATGGTCTGTGCATAGGTTGTAATAGAAATATCAATGAAATTAAAAATTGGATAAAACTTGATAACAATCAAAAAGAAAGACTAATCGAAAAATTAAATTTAAGAAAACAGATAAAAATTACTGAAATTGGTAAATGATTAAGAAAATTACATACATAATTTATACAATAATAATTTTTTTTGATAAGGCACTAAATAAACTTTCAAAAAAACACTTTAGATATTATTTATATGATTATCTGAGAAGATCTTCTTATGAAAAAATCAATGTAAATGGAGAAATGTTAAAATTATTTACTCCATCTCAAATTGCAAAATCAAGAGCCAATAGGTTTTTTACAAAAGAACCAGGAACATTAAAATGGATTGATAGTTTTAGTAGGTTTGGCAATTTAGATAATTTTATATTTTGGGATATAGGTGCTAACGTAGGTCTTTTTTCAATTTATGCCTCAACAAAACATAAAAATTTAAAAGTTTTTTCATTTGAACCATCGACTAGTAATTTAGTAATATTGAGTAGAAATATAAGTATTAATAAATTGAGTGAAAAAGTTATTATAAATCAATTAGCCTTGACTGATAAAGATAATCAGTTTTTAAGTCTGAAAGAAGGACATTTTGAAGAGGGAGGAGCATTAAATACCTTCGGTGAAGAATATAATTATGAAGGTAGAAATTTTGATGAACAAAATAAATATAAGATTTATGGAACTTCAATAAATTACCTGATCGAGAAAAAAATTCTTGATATTCCAAACTTTATTAAGATTGATGTTGATGGTATTGAGCACTTGATTTTGAAAGGTGCTAATAGATATCTTCAGGAGGAGAAAATTAAAAGTATTCAAGTAGAACTAAATGAAGGTTTTGAAGAACAATATATTTCTGCAGATAAGATATTAAAAGATGCAAAATTTATTTTGAAGTCAAAAGTTTTAGCAAGCAGTAGTGGAACAAAATCAAAGAGATTTTCTCAAATGTTGAATTGCATATATGAAAGAGAGTAAATTATGAATAAAGAAAATGAACCAGATCAATTTAATGTTTTAAGAAAAATAAGCTCAGACCCAAAAATTACTCAAAGAAAATTAGCTGTAGAGCTGGCCTTAAGTCTTGGAAAAACAAACTACTGCCTTAAAGCTCTAAAGAAAAAAGGTTTAATTAAAATTCAAAATTTTAGCAAAAATAAAGATAGATTTAATCCAGTCTCTAAATATAATTACTTTTATATTTTGACTCCTAAAGGAATAAAAACAAAAACTAAGTTGACTATAAATTTCATGAAAAAAAAAATAAAAGAATACGAAGAGCTTAAGAAAGAACTTAAATAATTTTACAATTAAGAATATTTAAAATGGGAAAAAAAATTTCAAAAAACTTAAACAAAGTAATAGTATTTGGTGGCTCTGGTTTTTTAGGTAGCCATATTTGTGATCAATTAACCGATCTTAACTACGACGTGACAATATTTGACAAAAAAAAATCCAAATATTTGAAAAGAAAACAAAAAATTTTTATTGGAGACATCTCTAATTTTACTCAAGTTAAAAGAGCAATTAAAAATATGAATTATATTTTACATTTTGCTGCAGTGTCAGATATCGAGGAGTCTAATTTGAATCCAATAAAAACTATTAAATACAATATATTAGGAACGGCAAATATTTTAGAAGCCATGAGAAAAAATAAAAAAATAAAAAAGATCATTTATGCAAGTAGTATTTATGCAAGAAGTAAGGAAGGCGGTTTCTATAGTACTTCAAAAAGATCCTCAGAGTCTTTAATTGAAAATTATAGTGAGAAATTTAATATTAGTTATTCAATCTTAAGATTTGGATCATTATATGGCACTAGAGCAAATTTTTTTAACCCAATCAACAACTTTATAAAACAGGCAATCAAGTTTAAAAAGATTGTGAGGATAGGAGATGGTTCAGATGTAAGAAATTACATAAACGTTAAGGATGCTGCAAAAATTTGTATAAAAATTTTAGAGTCAAACAAAAAAAATAAACACTATAATATTTTGGGTAATAAAAGAATGATGGTAAAAAAAATAATAGAATTAATTGCAAAAAAAACTAAAACTAAAAATGTTATTTTTAAAAAACAGAAAAGGGAAATGTTGCATTACAAAGTTAATCCATTCACCTATAAAGTTTATGATGGAATTTTTATTAAAAAAAAAAATGAGATAAACTTAGATGATGGGATACAAGAAATGATAAATTACTTAAAAAAATAATATGATTTACGCATTAATGATAGGAAGAGCTGGAAGTCAAGGTTTTCCAAATAAGAATATTAAGTTTCTATTAAATAGAAGAGTTTGTGAGTATCCATTGATCGCAGCCAAAAATTCTAAATATATAAACAAAATCTTTGTTTCTACTGATTGTCCAATTATTAAAAAAATTTCAAAAAAATATGGAGCTAAGTTGATAAATAGACCAAAAAGTTTGGCAAATAATAAAGCTTTAGGAGATCATGTTTTTGAACATGGATATAAGGAAATAAAGAAAATACTTAATAAAAAAAAAAATGAAATAAAATTTCTAGTTTTACTGTTTGCAAACGCACCGACAATAAATAGTGAAATGATTGATAGGGGTATAAAGATTTTGAAAAAAAATAAAAAGTTTGACTCTGCTGTTTCTACCTCTGTTTATAATATGTGGAGCCCATTAAGAGCAAGAAAACTTAGTAAAGATGGAACTTTAAGACCATTTGTTCCATTTAATATTTTTGGTAATCCAAAAACATTAAATTGTGATAGAGACTCGCAAGGAGACGTGTATTATGCAGATATGTCGGTTTCTGTCGTCCGACCAAATTGTCTAGAAAACCTCTCAAAAGGACTTTTGCCACAAAAATGGATGGGGAAAAAAATAGCTCCAATACAATCTGAGTCTGGACTGGATATTGATTTTGAATGGCAAATTCCTATTGTAGAACACTGGTTGAAAAAAAAAGGATTTAAAAACAAAAATGTTAAAAGAAAAAAATCTTCAAAATAAAATTTATAAAAAACATAATAGTTTTTATTCTTTCAATAAAAATGAAAAGAAAAATGAAAAATTTATTATTAAAAAAATTTTAAAGGAAAGAGAAAATTTAAATAACTTTAATTCACTTTCTAATTCTCACAAATCTTTATTAGATACTGCAATTAAAGATCTTTTAAATCCAAATCAAGATCGACATAATATTTTTAAACTTTCAGATAACGTAATTTCTGAAATAGAAAATATTGATGATAATAAATTATTAAACTATTTAGTTCATAGATATAGATATGAAATTTTTCCAAAGAAAAAAATTATAGATGAATTTCCACCATGCCTTCAAATAGAACCTTCTTCAATATGTAATTATAGGTGTGTATTCTGTTTTGAAACAGATAAAACATTTACAACTAAAAAGAACGGATTTATGGGAACTATGGAATTAGATTTGTTTAAAAAAATTATAGATGATGCTGAAGGAAAAATTGAATTTATCTCTTTGGCCTCTAGGGGAGAACCATTAGTTGCTAAAAGCATAACTGAAATGCTAGATTATACCAAAAATAAATTTCTCAACTTAAAGGTTAATACTAATGCTTCTCTTTTAGATGAAAAAAAATGCCATGCAATTTTACAAGGAAGTGTTCAAACTATAGTTTTTTCAGCAGATGCAGCAGATAAAGATTTATATAAAAAGATAAGAGTAAATGGAGACTTAAATAAAGTTTTAAAAAATTTAGAATTATTTCAAAATATTAGACTTAAATATTACCCTAAACAAAAAATCATATCGAGAGTTTCAGGAGTAAAATTTTCAAAAGAACAAAATTTTGAGTCTATGAAGAATTTATGGAGTGAATTAGTGGATCAAGTAGCTTTTGTAGAATATAATCCATGGGAAAACACTTATTTAAGACCTTCAAATGACGTTATTGAACCATGTTCAGATTTATGGAGAAGAATGTTTATTTGGTGGGATGGAAAAACAAATCCATGTGATACTGATTATAAGTCTTATTTATCTGTTGGGGAGTATTCAAATACTAATATTTCTAGTTTATGGAATTCAGACAAATATAAAAAATTAAGGGAAAGTCATTTAAATAATAATAGAAAATCATTTAACCCATGTAATTCATGCACCTTAATATAAATAAATTTATCTAATCTATTAAATGAAAGATATGAAAAACCAGCTACATATAGCCAAGATGGAAGGGAATTGAGGGTTGGGTTTAGCAGAACTTACCAATCTAATATAGATAATATTTTTTTGATTATACTTAATTTTTTTTATAAAACTTGTAATAGATTAATGTATTAGTTAAAACATTTAATGAAACATTTAAAAATTTCTATTGGAATATTCTTAGCATTAGCTGCTAGTCGGTTTATTCCACATCCTCCAAATTTTACAAGTTTACTCGCGCTAAGTTTTTATGTGCCATTTTTATTGGGAGTCAAATTTCTACCTGTCCTACTGATTAGTTTTATTATAACAGATTTTATTATTGGCTTGCATGGAGTTACTTTTTTCACATGGGGCAGTATTGTATTAATAGGACTAATGTCTAAATTCTTTATATCAAATATGACTAAGAGAGTACTAGGTGCATTATTAGGCGCATGTTTATTTTTTATAATAACAAATTTTGGTGTTTGGTCTCATGGTTCATATGGCTACACCTTAGAGGGCTTAATCGCATGTTATGTGTTAGCAATACCTTTTTTTGGCAACACAATAATTGGTACACTTATATTTTCAATAATTTTTGAAGTAATAATTATTTCAAAAAGGGTCTATGAGGATTATTTTAAACCATCAGTATCTTAATTTTAAATTAAAATGAAGATATTACATGTTGTAGGAGGAAATTTTAAAAGTGGTGCGTTCAAGGGTGCTTACATTTTACATAAAGCTCTTGTAAAAAATAAAATAGATTCCAAAATCTTAAACGATAGTCCTAATGAATCTATATCTGACAATTATAAAGATATAATGTTTATTAATGTTAATTATTTAGAAAAAATTTTGAATAAATGTTTTTGTTATTTTGAAAAATTTTTAAAATCATTAATTCTACCTAGCCCAAGATCAACGTTTACATTTGCACTATTCGGAGCAGACATCACAAAACTGCAGGATTACAAAAATGCAGACATAATTCATATACATTGGTTAAGTGATGGCTTCATAAATTTAAAATCTATATCTAAAATAAAAAAACCAATTGTTTGGACTATGAGAGATATGTGGCCTTTTACAGGTGGGGCTCATTATACAATGGATTTTAAAAAATATGAAAATTCAATTATTTCAAAATATATCCAGAATTTAAAAAAAAAATCATTTAAACGAGGTATTAAATTTATCTCAATTAGTAATTGGTTAAAACAAAAAGCAGAAAAAAGTTATGTACTTAAAGATTTTAAAATAAATAATGTTTATAATAATATAGATTTTGAAAATTTTGAATTAATTGAAAAAGAAAACGCAAAATCAATACTCAAAATAAATACAAATAAAAAAATCATTCTTTTTGGAGCCAACAACCCTCAGTTAGAGAGAAAAGGATGGAAAATTTTTTTACAAACTTTAAAAAAAATAGATAAGTCAAAATATTTTTTGATTATTTTTGGTAAGTTTTGGTCTAATAAAATTCTAGAAGATATTGGAATTGAATATAAAAGCTTTGGAAATGTATCTGACCAAAAATTTCTTAATTTGATTTATTCAAGTTCTGACATGTTTATTGCAGCTTCAATCCAGGAGGCTTTTGGAAAAACTTGGGCTGAGGCTATGGCTTGTGGTCTACCAATAGTTTGTTTTAAAGAGACCAGTGCAGCAGAAATTGTAGAACATAAGCTTGATGGATATGTAGTTAACGAAATAGATGAAAGTAAACTTTTAGAGGGTATTAATTGGTTAGCATCATCACACGATCACTCAACTAATAGAGATAGAATCAGAAATAAAGCCAAAATGTTTGAAGCTCAAAAAGTTGCTAATAATTACATTGAAATTTACAAAAGTTGTTTAAACAATGTTTGAGTAAAAATTGTTGTATTTTTTTCCTATTTCCTCTAAAGAAAACTTATTGATCATATCATTTCTATTTTCTACCATTCTACTTACAGAAATATTTTTTAAGCACCATTCAATACCTTTAGCAAAATCATCTATGTCATTTTCTTTTGCAGTATAACCATTATATCTATGATTTATAACTTCTGAGATACCATTGTTAGCAAAACATACTGAAGGAGTATTACAGCAAGAGGCCTCCAAAATAGTTTGTCCAAAAGACTCTTGGAGACTTGGTGCGATAAATAAATCTGCTGCTGAATATATCAGTTTAAGATCATAACTATTTGGATTTACACTTTTTATATAATTTATTTCAAATTCTGAATTCTTTAATTTATTCTGTTCTTTGATATTTCCAAAAAAAACAAATGATAAATTTTCTATATCCAACTTTTCAATAATATCTTTTATTAAAAAATATCCTTTTCTTTTTGAGTCAATTTTTTCTGAACCAATTAAAACTATTTTTTTATTTAATGGTAAATTTAATTCTTTTCTTGAATAATCTTTATCTATCGGTTTCCAAAAACATTCATCAATTGGAATTTGAATTTTTTCAATTAAGAAATTTTTAAATAAGTAACTATTTTTTGATGATTTTAACTGCCAGTCACTTGTTGCAACTATATTAAGATTTTTCGGATAATGTTTTTTTTTTAAATTCCAGCAATATCTTTCAATATCAAATCCTTTTAAATTATTAGGTTTATTTTGTTTATTATATCCCTCAATATACCTATTGTTTAGAGAATAATGTTCAGATCCAGTATATGGCCACATATCATGTAAAGTCCATACTATAGGTTTTTTGATTTTTTTAATGTCATTTATAGGTATCAAATTATTTCCAATCCAATGAAGGTTTACAATATCAAAATCCAGTTTATTTATTTTCTTTACAATATTATTTGGAATTAAATTGTAGGAATTTGAGTCATATTTTTTTTTTTTTTCTAGCTTTTCAAATTTTCTATTAATTGATAATAGTAATTTCCATTTAATTTCTTCAAGAGTTGAGCTAGGTCCAATAACTTGATCATTTTTAGAATTTTTTTCTGCAACAAGCAATACCGGATTCAGACCTTCTAATTTTTGTGCCTGAATTATTCTTTGAACTGCAATTGCAGCACCACCATTACTATCACTATAATTTACATGTAATATTTTTAAAGACATAGTTTTTTAAAAATTTTTTTTATGATTAGAAAAGGAATAATAAAAAAAAATTTAAATTTCTCTTTTGCAACTTCTTTATTTATTTTTAACAATAAATTTTTTTTTATTTTTATGTCTAAAAAATTTTTACTTACATGGTGTTTAGCTTCAAATATTTTATTTTGATTTATTAAATAAATTGTTTTAATTAAATTAGCTCTTTCAAATTTTCTTTGATTTTGAAATGTTATATTTGAATAATTTTTAGAAGGATTAGAATTTGAAAAAAGTACCTTTTTCTCTAAATTACTTAAATTTTTACTACTTACTTTATAATTGTTTCCAAATTTCATTTCACTGAATTCAAATTTATTACTATTCATATATTTAAATATTTCACTAATGCTACTTTCATTATCATAAAAATTAAAAAAACCTGGTTCTATATCTATTATTGAAATCTTATCCCTTATATTTTTATTTAAAGATTTCAATATCTTCAAATCCATTCCTTGAGCATCAATCACAAGCCAATCGATATATTTTATTTTTTGTTTTTTTAAAAAATTGTTAAATGATATTGTTTTTACATTAATTTTTTTTTTTACTTTAAATCTATGAGCTAAATACCAATCTCTGATATTTTTCATTTGAGGCTTTAACAAACTTGAACAATGAGAATCTTTTGTTATATAAAAAGAAGAGTAACCATTTTTATTTGATATAATAGAATTGTCATTTATTTCCTTTAAAAACATATGATTTTTATTCTTTGCTGCCTCGTTTCCATCTACAGAAATCAAAATAGAACTTGATGATATATTTTTCCAATTGACGAAGTTACTCCCTGCAGATCCAATATGCATTAAAACAATCGGTTTAATTTTAAACAGCTTATTTTTAATAATGTATTGGATAACTTCCATCTTTGATAAATTTTATGTTTAAATTTAAACTATATATATTAAGTATTTAATTAATATATTGATTTATGTCAAAAAATAACACTTTTAAAACATTATATCGTCTTAAGATAAAAAAAAATGATAAGGAGGGAGGCAAGAGAATCCTTAAAAAAATACAAAAAAAACCTTTACTTACAATTATCACTGTAGTTCTCAATCAAGAGAAACATTTAGACCAAACAATAAGAAGTGTCCTAAGACAAAAATGTAAAGATTATGAATATATAATTATTGATGGAGGATCAAAAGATAAGACAATAAAAATTATTGAAAAATATTCAAATAAACTTTCATACTGGATTAGTCAAAAGGATAAAGGAATATATTACGCTTTTAATAAAGGAATGATTTTGGCAAGAGGTAAATACATAGGAATAATTAATTCAGATGATATTTACACTCCAAAAGCGTTAGAAATTATCTCAAAGTCTATAAAATCATCTCCAGATAAAGATTTCATTTTTGGAAGTGTAAAAAAACATTGGGGAGTACTCCACGGTTATAGACCCGAGAAGATTAGATATTCATGGGGATTTTATTCAAGTCATTCAACTGGTTTTTTTATTAAAAGAGATGCAGCAAAAAAAGTTGGATTATACAATACAAAATATAAATATCACGCAGACTATGATTATTTTTATCGAATGATTGTAAAAAAAAAATTAAAAGGGTTTTCTACAAAAAAAAATGAACTCATAGGTATATTTAGAAGGGGAGGGTTCTCTAGTAAAATTCAATTTAGAAAACAATTCAAGGAGGAGTTGATGATCAGATATGATAATGGTCAAAACTTGGTGTTAATTAGCTTGATAGCTATATATAAGATTTTAAAAAACTTTAAAAAATTAATCAAATGAAAATTTAAATAACAGATCATACAAGATTTTTTAAATTTCCAGCAAGTTTAAGAATTTCTTTTGTCTCAATTTTTCTTATAAAAGACCAAGGAAAAGAATTACTATTTTTATTATAATTTATTGATTTTTTATCAAGGTAACTTATAATATTTTGAAGTTTGGCATTTTAATATGCGAATATTTATTCAAATTTATATAAAGTAATTTATATAATAATTTATTTATGTTTAATAATTTAATATTGTACTTAAAAAAATTTAAATCTACCTTAATATGGTATTATTTTTTATCATATTTAATTAAACCTATTTTTGACTTTTTCTGGGAATTTATTATAAATTTTCAAGGTAAAATTTATTACTATAAATGGTTCTTAGAAAAAAAATCCTATTTCAGTTTAAATAATTCTGACAAAGTTATTGTAAAAAATGATCAAGATAATATTAATTTAGCTAAAGAATTAAGTAATATTATTGATAATAAATTTCAAAAAAAATATATTGAGGTATTTAATAACAATAAAACTAAATATAAAAATAATGAATTTGAAGATTATCGAATTGATTTGTTTAAATTTTTACCTGATGAAACTAAGCATAAGATAATCAATTTCGCTCTTTCAAAAAAAAATGTTTCAACTGCTGCAAAGTATTTAAAAGTCTTCCCTATCATTGGAAAGATTTATTTATTTTTAAATTTTCCAGTGCCAGAAAAAAAAGAAAGAGGAGCTATGCTTTGGCATAAAGATGATTTTGGATATAAGAGTTTGGATTTATTTATGGCAATTGAAGATATAGATGATGAAAATGGACCATTTTTCTTTGTAAATAAAAAAGAACCTTTGGGTGTTTTTTTCAAATTAAAAAATATTTTAGAGAACGCTACTCCAGGACAAAGAAATAAAGTTGAATTAAATAAATTTTCAGAAAAATTTTCTAAAGATAAAATTTCTTGTTTCAAAGCAGAGCAAGGAGATGCAATTTTTGTAGACAGCTTTACTACTTATCACAGAGGTGGTTTTTGTAGATCAAAAAATAGGTTAATGTTAAGAATTTGTTATCAAACCCCAGATAGTATTGATGTTCAAAGCAAAATACACAATGATGGTTTTTATTTTTTTTCAAATATAAAAAAAAACAATATTAAAGACAAATTTCATTCATATTTGCTTTTTAAAAAGATAAATTTTATATGGAAAATTTCAAATATTCCAAATATTTTGATGATGTTTTATAGGTTATTTCACTATAAAAATTAATTTTTTTGAAAATATTTTTCTAAATTGTTTTTTTCTAATTTATTACTAAAATATTTTATACCTTCAAAAGACCAATGATCTTTATCCGAATAAACTAAATTATTTTGATCTAAAATAACACATTTGGTATTACAATTTAGCTTTGATTTGTCAAAAAATGATATGTCTGAATCTTTTATAGCCAAGAGTATTTTTTCATTAATAAATTCTATATTATTATTATAGTTTATAGCAAAAGAATTAACTTCACTTCCTTTTTTGAAATATAATGTTGGTACATCATAAAATTTTTGACTATTGCCAACTAATAATAAATTTTGATTAAAAGTTTTAAAGTAATTTATAAGTGCCTTAAAATCAGTTTTTTCTGACCATCTTGATGCTAGAATAAGATAATCCAAATCATTTAAAAATTTAAAATTAGTTTCATTCAAAACAATCTGGCAACTATTTTTTTTATTAAATATTTGATAATTTATATAATTAACAATTTTATCACTAATTGATTTTTCCTTAAAACAGTAAAGATAATCAAAATCATAATAAAAAAAATTATATTTCGATTGATAACTTTCTATATTTCTTAATGCGAAAAAAAAATCAAATGCATGACTATTACCAAGTACTAAAATTTTTTTTCTATTATCATTAGTTTGGTAGATTTGGTCATCATTCTGTTTTGTCCTGATTTTAGCCTCCAAATCATTTCTTAATTTCATTCCATTAAGAGATTTTTGCATTATCTCATTATTATAAAATTTATTTTTTGAAAAATTTTTTTCTTTATAATCAAAATATACTTTCGTTACTAAAATTAATAAAAATGAAAAAATAAATAATAGGAGTAATTTAATATTATTTTCTTTATTTTTATTTTTGGATCTGAATGGTGTTTCGAAATAAATATAAATAATATTAGATATAATTAAAATAAATACTAATAATAAAATTTTTTCATAAATATTTACTTTATTCATCATCTCATAGCTATAAAATATAAGTATAGGCCAGTGGAGCATATAAATTGTATAACTTCGACTACCTAAAAATCTAATAATTGATGATGCAATTATTGAATTTTTATTGTTACTCGAAAAATTAGAATAAATTATTAAAAATGCCCCAATACAAGGCAATACAGCGTAAAACCCGGGAAAATTGAATGTACTATTAAAATTAAAGAGTGAAAAAAAAATTACAAAAATACCAGCAAAAAATAAAGACGTATTTTTTTTTAGATTATTATTGAGTGTTACAAAAAATAATAATGATCCAAAAGCAAATTCATAAATTCTAAATCCTGTAAAATAAAAAAATGATGTTGATCTTGGAGAGTATATGGTTGAAGCAATTAAAGATAAAATAAGTATTGTTGAAATAAAAAAAATAGCAATATTCTTAAATTTTTTTTTAATTAAAATTATGATAAAGGGCCAAAGTAAATAAAATTGTATTTCTACTGATAAGGACCATGTATGAAGTAAAGGTTTAAAAAGTTTTTCATGATCAAAGTATCCTGCTTCATTAAAAAAGAAAAAATTTGATATTCCTAAAATCGAGGTTAATGACGAACCAATTAATCTTTCAAAATGAATTGGAGATAGTATAAAAATTCCAATAGATAAAGTAAAAAGTGAAGTAAATAAAATTATTGGTAGAAGGCGTTTCAGTCTTCGTTCATAAAATTTTATTAATGATAAATTCTTATCTTTATAAATAATTGATGTAATTAAGTAACCACTAATTACAAAAAAAATATCAACCCCAATAAATCCAGCATTAAATCCTTTAAAGCCAAAATGAAACAATAAGACAAACAAAACTGAAATCGCTCTTAGAAATTCTATTTCATAATTTGTTTTTTTTATTTTATATTTCATATGTATTAGAATAATTTTTTTATTAAATTTTCATACTTCTTTATCATTGTTTATAATTAGTTAAAATAATTTAAATGAAAAGTTTTAGATCGTTATATAAATTTAAGTTAAAAAAATGATTTACTTGGAGCATTGAGGTCAAAGAAAAAAAATATTCAAACTATTATTATCAAAAATTACAGTAATTTTAAATCAGGAAAAATACTTAGAAAACACCATTAAAAGTGTTTTGTCTTAAAATTTTAAAAATTATGAGTATATCATTACAGACAGAGGATCAATTGACAATACATTAAAAATTATACAAAAATATTTGTTGAACAATTGAAAATTAGATATAATAACTGCCAAAGCTTTATATTGCTCTTGATTTTAGAAATTTATAAAATTTTAAACTACTGGAGAAAAAAAATAGTTAAATAATGAAAATATTAATTACAGGATGTGCTGGTTTTTTAGGATTTCACTTATGCCAAAAAATTTTAAAAATAGATAAAAATTCTCAGATTATTGGTATTGATAATTTAAACAATTATTACTCTGTACCCTATAAAAAAATAAGGCTAAGCTTTTTTAAAAATAATAAAAAATTTAAATTCTATAAAATAGATATATCAAATTTTAAAAAGCTAGAGAGTATATTTAGAAAAAATAAGTTTGATATTGTGATAAACTTAGCTGCTCAAGCAGGTGTGCGTTATTCAATTTCAAATCCTAAAGAATATGTTAATTCTAATATACTTGGATTTTTCAATATAGCTGAACTATCCAGAATTTTTAATATTTCAAAAGTTTATTATGCGTCATCTAGTTCTGTTTATGGAGAAAAAAAAATATTTCCATTGAAGGAAAGTGAAAAAATTAATCCTAAAAATATTTACTCATTAAGTAAAAAAAATAATGAAGAAATTGCAGAAATTTACTCAAATTACTATAACATGAAATTTATTGGCTTAAGATTTTTCACAATTTATGGTGAATGGGGAAGACCAGACATGCTAATTTTAAAATATATAATTGCAATTTTTAAGAAAAAAACTTTTTATTTAAACAATTATGGCAAGCATTATCGAGACTTTACCTACGTTAAAGATGTCGTTGATAATATTTGGCTATTAATAAATAAAAATATTAAAGATAAACACTTAATACTTAATGTGTGCTCGAATAACCCAGTAAGTTTAAGGTTTATATTGGATAGATTAAACAAGGTCTTTGGAAAACCCAAAATTATTAAACGTTCAAAGCAAATAGCTGATGTTTATAAAACACATGGAGATAATTATAAAATTAATCAAATTACAAAATTTAAAAAATATACGAATATAAATGTAGGTTTAGATAATTTTATAAATTGGGTTAAATCGAATAAAAAACATATCAACTAGTACCTGAACATCAAGTTTTTATAGTATGAGCTTAATGTTTCTTTAATATTTTTCTTAGGTGACCAGTTAAAATCATTTTTGATTTTTATTATATTTGCTTGTGTGTGTTCATATTCTTTTTTGTGATTTTTTTCATAATTAATCATTATTTTTGATCTTGAATTAATTTTTTTTATAACATCGTTTAACTGATAAGAAATTCCACTACCTACATTATATATCTTTTTTACATTTTTTTTTAAAAAAGATTTATTTATTTTGATAATTAAATTCAAAAAATCTCTAATATCTATAAAATCCCTTGTAGGAAAAATCATTTTTTTTTTTTTAAAATGTAAATAATTTAATTGCATGCTAGATTTTTTATTCATTTTATAAAAAACTTTAAATAAGAGCCTTTGATATTTTAAGTCACCAAAATTCATTGGCGTAAATTTTTTTGTTAAGCCTACCACATTAAATAATCTTAATATTATCAGATTGTTAAAAATATTTTTTTTATTTAAAAGAAATTTTTCAATAATAAGTTTTGTTTTTCCGTAGTAGTTTTTTGGATTTGTTTTGTTATTTTCTGTGTATATTTTTTTATTTTCAGAATAAACATTCGAAGATGATAAAAAAATAAAATTTTTAATTTTTAATTCTAAAATAGTGTTAATAAATTTTTTAGTTTTAATAACATTATTGATTTTATATTTTTTTTTATTTTTTTCTGCATCATTTACATAGGCGTAAGCAGCTGCATGAATAATTGTTTTTATTTTTTTTTGTTTTATTATAGATGTAATTTTTACTTTATTTGAAATACAACATTTTAAAAAATTTTTCTTGTTATGAATATTATTTTCGTATGAATACTTTAAACAATCGACTCCAATGTATTTAATCTTCAACTTTTCAAACTCTTTACACAATTGAGAACCTATATAGCCAGCACTACCAGTAATTAATATCATTGTTTTTATTTTTTATTTTATATGTAAAGTATTAATCTCTTATGAAAAAGAAAATTTTTTACTGGTCCCCCTGTTTAAACCCTGTGGGTACTGTTAAATCAACATTAAATTCTGCTGTATCAGCTATGCAATATGGGTCAAATTTTTTTGATGTTACTTTAATCAATGCATGTGGCGAGTGGGATGAATATTTAGATTATTTTAAAGACAACCATGTAAAAATTATTAATTTTAAATATAAATTTTTTAAGAACCTTCCTAAACATGGGTATATACAGAGCCGATTTTCTTACATCATAATTTTTTTACTCTGTTTTTTTCCACTTATTAAATTAATAAGATCCAATAAACCTGATTATTTTATTGCTCATCTAATTACCTCTTTACCCTTAACAGTTATGAATTTATTAAAAACAGATACAAAATTTATATTAAGAATTTCAGGTATGCCAAGATTGAATTTAATAAGAAAATCATTTTGGAAAATTATATCAACTAAATTATATATGGTAACAAGCCCATCTATAGAGCTAATGAATAAACTTATTGATATAAACTTATTTGATAAAAATAAAATTTCTTTTTTACCTGATGCAATAATTGATATTAAACAATTCATTTCCAAGAAAAATTCAAAAGTCAAAAATCTTCAAAAATTTGATGATAAAAAAATAATTTTTGCTGCAGGAAGATTAACAAGACAAAAAAATTTTTCATATTTAATTAGTGAATTTTCAAATTTCTTAAAAAAAAACAATGAGTTTGTTTTATTGATTTTGGGTGATGGTGAGGAAAGAAATAAATTGGAAAAACAAATTATTGATAATAAGCTTCAAAAAAATATTTTTTTAATTGGACATGTAAATAATGTTTTTAAATACTTTAAAAAAGGAGAAGCTTTCGTTTTAAGCTCTTTATGGGAGGAGGTTGGATTTGTAATGGTAGAGGCTGCTTTATCAAACTTATTTATAATTTCTTCTAATTGTCCTAATGGTCCTACAGAGTTCCTTTCAGAGGGAAAGTATGGAATTTTATTTAAAAATGGTGTCAGTGGTGAATTATTTAGGAGTTTAACAAAATATGCTAACTTAAAAAATATAAAAAGACATAAATTTGAAACTAAAAAGAAAACAAAACAATATACAAAATTTCGACATTTTCTTATTTTAAAAAATATATTAAATTGAAATTTAGATTAAATTATTTGATTAACTAAATTTAAATATTTTTTGAGATTTTTCTGATAATCAAATCTGTATAAATTTTGTATTGCATACTGTAACATTTTCAAACATTTTTTCTTATTTTTCACATAATATAAAATTTTTTTGGACAGCTGATTGTGATTCCCAACATTAAATAAAAGACCCCCCTTACCATTCAATAAAATTTCTTTTGGACCTGTAGGGCAATTAGAAGAAATAATAAATTTTCTTAATGTTAAAGCTTCCAATAATACATTAGGTAAACCCTCATATTTAGATGAAAGAATAAATAATTCAGTTTGTTTTAAAAGTGTAAAAGGATTTTCTACAAAATTAATTATTTTTACAAAATTGGTTAATTCATTTCTTTCTATGTATTCTAATAAATTTTTGTGTAATCTACCACGTCCAACAATAATTGCTTCAAATTTAATAATTTCTTTAATTTGATTCAGGGCCTTTAAAAAGGTCATTTGATCTTTCTGGTCAGTAAATCTTCCAATGTTTAATATTTTTAATTGTCTTTTATTGGAAAATATTTTTTTTGATTTTTTCTTAGAATTTTTTAAAATTTCATCATAATTTAAAGGATTGTAAATACATGTTGCATTTACATCGAATTCTTTTTTTAAATCTCTTTTAAATTGAATACTGTTTACCATAACTTTATCTGCAAGATTTAAAAAAAATTTAAAAAATAATCTTTTAAATATATTTTTTGACCAACCTGCTGGGGCTGAATTTGATCTTGCTATCACTTTAATAGAAAACAATTTACATATAATAATACAGTAAATATTAGCTTGAAATGCAAATACTATTATATTTTTATTTTTAAGTATTTCTCTAATAAGTAAAAAAATTGATAAAAAATACTTTGTCCTTCTACCTAATTTATCCCAATAGTTTGACACAAGAGAGATAAACTCAATTGAGTTATTAAATTTTTTTTTATATTTTCTTGATATTGTAATTAATGAAACGTTAGCAATTCTTTTGCTGAGGTAATTACTTACTAAAAATAGATTTTTTTCAACACCACCACCTTCTATAGAAGGCATAAAAATTATTAACTTTTTTTTCATTTTTATTTACTATGCATAAAATTATTATATGTTAATAAAATGGATCTTGTAAGTGTTATCATTCCTTATTATAAAAAAAAAGAATATATTGCCTCATCTATAAATTCAGTTTTAAAACAATCGTATAAAAATTTTGAACTAATAATTATTTATGATGATTCTAACCATGATGATTTAATCATTCTTAAAAAATTAAAAAAAAAAGATAAAAGAATTAAGCTTTTTATCAATAAACAAAATTTAGGAGCAGGCAGATCAAGAAATAAAGGAATTAAATTAAGTAAAGGAACTTTAATTGCTTTTTTAGATGCAGATGATTTGTGGGAAAAAAATAAACTAAAAAAACAAATTTCTTTTATGAGAAAAAATAGAATTAACGCTTCACACACCTCCTATTACATTATTAATTCTTACGGTAAAATAATAGGAAGTAGAAAAGCTAAGGATATGACACATGAATTATTGCTAAAATCATGTGACATTGGTTTATCAACAGTAATATTAAAAAAGGAATTAATTACAAACAGAAAAAAAGTATCAACAGGAACTGCATTAAAACTACAACAACCACTAAGGGATGATGTTATATCATATGACAATGAACGATTTACAAATGTTGACATCGTAGAAGAAGTTCTAAATAGTTATGAAGATAGAATTTCTTTAATACCTAAACAAAAAGTAACCGATACATTCTTGTTACCAGCAAACTTTGACGGAGAAACCATAGAAATAAATAAAAGACCAACAGAGTTTAAAAGTCACGATACTTTATTAGGTTCTGAAAACGAACATAATAGACAACTTGAAAGACTTTTAATATCTGGTAGTTTGTTAGATGTTCAACCAAATATAGATTATCAAAAAACTACAACCGATTTATCATCTGAGTTAGATGACACTGGATTTGGTAATTTTGTTCACTTTTCTAATGCGGAATCAAGACTTCGTAATTTTAGAAAAAAATTAATTTTAATTGAAGACTACACCACTGAGAGTGCTTCGTTAGCAACAATTACAAGTGCTGAATCAACAATACAAAAAGTTGAAAAGAAAAGACAAAGAGTCATAGATTCATTTAGTCCTTATGAAGATTATTTATATTTTGAAAGTTCATCATATCAAAGTTCTTCTAACGGACAATTCCACGATACAAGTTGGCCTAAAACTAATTCGTCAAAACCATATACATTAGCAACAACTGGTAGTGCAGTAGGGATATCTTGGTATAACAATATGATTTCAAGTGCTTCAAGTTATGATTTTAATAATCAAGACTCTCTTAGAAATACTTTACCAGAACACGTGAATCAAGACCCAAGTAATAATGTATTTTTAGAATTTATGGATATGGTAGGTGAACAATTTGACGAAACTTGGACCTACATAAAATCATTAACCGATGTAAATATTAGAGTAAATAACATTTCAGAGGGTATTTCAAAAGATGTGGCTAAACATTATTCTGAAGCACTTGGTGTAAAATTATTTAGTGGTAATGACTTAGTAGATTTATCTGAATATTTATTAGGAAAAAATACTGACGGAACGGATAAAAATGAATCCAGTGGTGAAGCACTAACAGAAGAAATATGGAAAAGAATATTAGCAAACTTACCTTTCTTTATTAAAACAAAAGGAACAGAGAGAGCATTAAAAGGAATAATGAATTGTTATGGGATTCCAAGTACAGTATTAAGAGTTAGAGAGTTTGGTGGACCAGACAAAGGAACAAGAGTTAGTTATGAATTAAAAAGAAAGTTTACACACGCACTTGATTTTAGAGCAGGTCAGTATATAAAAACACCTTGGAAACCACAAAATGATTTATATCCTAATTCCATTGAATTTAGATTTAAGGCAAACTCTGGTAGTGCAGATTCCGGTTCTATGGTATTGGTTCAAAAGTCAGGTTCTAAGGAACAAGGAAGTTGGGCAATATCTTTACAAGACAATGGTAAAGATGATGACTTTGGACATTTAAATTTTAGTATTAGTGGTTCGGGTGGTAGTAATGTTCAATACATTACATCATCATTACAACAATTTTATAACGATGAGATGTGGTCAGTTATGTTGACAAGAAAATCATCATCCGGTGTAGAACACGCTACTGAGAATATTGCATTTACATCAAGTTATGAATTAACCACTAAACAATATGATTCTACAAGACAACGAATTATTTATCAAGATAGTGAAAGTTTGGAAACAAATAATGAACCAGAACTAAATGCAGCATTCACATCATCAGGAGATGTTTTTATAGGTGGTGTTGGTAATTTATTCGGTAGTCAACTTAGTGGTTCATTAATGGAGTATCGTTTATGGACAGAGGCATTATCACAAAGTGTTTTTGATAATCACGTCAGAGTTCCAAAAGCATATAATGGTAATTATACATCATCAGCATATGATAACTTATTATTTAGATTACCATTAGACGATAATACAAACTTACAAACCAGTCCAACAGCATCAGCAGTTCAACACTTAATAGATTATAGTGGAGCAATCTCTGGTAGTAATATTAATGGGTTTACTGGAAACTTTTTTACAAACTTAACAGACCAAGAAAAAATTAAAATTCCTAATATAGGTAATAGAAGAAATGCAACAAAGATTAGAATAGAAAACAATTCATTACCACTTAATGCAAATCTATCACCAGATGTAAAACAAGAGGTATCATCACAAGACTTCGCACCAATTGATAGTAATAAATTAGGAGTTTACTTTTCACCAACAGATGTAATTAACGAAGATATTATTTACACTTTTGCAGATTTTAACTTTGATGACCAAGTTGGAGACCCAAGAGATGAATTTGAACACAACTATCGTGGGTTAAGAAGTATTAAGTATGATTATTTCAAAAGATATAGAGGTGGTCATAATAACTTCTTTGATTACTTAAGAATATTAGACTTCTATGATGATAGTGTGTTTGAAGTATTAAAACAATTTTTACCAGCAAGGGCTAATTCTGATTTAGGTAATTTAATTGAACCCAATATACTGGAAAGAAATAAACAAAAAAACAGAGACAAAATTGAAATAACACAACCTTACTATGAAAATGCTGGTGACTTAGAAGTTGGTATTCAAGTTTCAAGATTTATTAGTGGGTCTAAAGATAATGTGATTGAAATCGGAGGTGAAAGTCTACAAAAAAATTCAGTGATTGCATATGCGACTGGGTCATTGTATAGAGGAACTTCATCCCCAACACTCGTTCATTTAAATGAAATTAATCCAAGAGACCCAGACACAACTACATATGCAACAGCAAGTGTAACACTCGGAGGAACAAATACTATATTTACCGAAACACTTCAACCAAATATTACAGCTTCAAGAATATCGGAACGAAATCAAATACAAAGATTCTTCTATGCAACACCAAAAGATGCTCTAATAAATAATCCTAATAGTTCATCATTTGAACCAGCAGAATTTCAAAGTATGGCATATGATTCATCTTTATTCAGATTATTTGTTGAAGGTATAAAGATTACAAGAGACAATTCTATTGATGGTGAAGAACCAGTAATAGTTAATGAAGTTGCACCAACATTATTAAAAACAAAAGATTCAGAAGTTGTTAAACTGAAAGTAGAAAGATAAAATAACAATGGAAAATTCAACTTTCTTATATTTATTACTGAAAAAGAATAGTTATATTTTATTATCACAGGAGCAAATTAATGGGATTTTTAGATAACACAACAGTAACTGTCGATGCTATATTAACCAAAAAAGGTCGTGAAAAATTAGCAAGAGACGGAGATTTAGTAATTACACAATATGCATTCGCAGATGACGATATTGATTATGGTTTGTATGATGTTAGTCATCCAAACGGGTCATCTTATTATGGTGCGGTATTAGAAAATATGCCACTACTTGAAGCATTTACAGATGAAACTCAAGTAATGAGATACAAATTATTTACAGCAGATAAGGATTTAGATAAGTTAGCAACTATTATTGGGTTAAGTACAACACCTGAAACATTAGAACTAAATACTAATGGTAAAGATTTTACACCAGCAACTGACGGAGTAAGTGACGATACTTATGACTTTACACTTCTAAACATAGATATAGCAACTATGACCAGTGAATCTGGTAATGGTAGTTTTACTCGTGATGGAAGAACACAAGTTATTCAAGGTGTTAAATCAGTTAATTTAAAAGCAACAAATTTACAACAAGCAACAAGTCCAGTATTGAAGACGGTATTATTCGTAACATCAAGAGAATCTGGTGCCACAGCAAGTGTTGTAATTCAGAATAATTCAACAGGACAATTTTCCTAAACAGGAATAAGGAGTAAGTAATGATAGGACCAGAACAAGAAAACGGAAACGGAAATAGTGATATATTTGCAACTTCCAACATTATAGTTCCAGAAGAGGTAATAACTCAAATTGGTACACTAAACAATAACCAAATAAATGCTGCGAAACAATTATTACTACTATACACTACTGAAACTAATTATAATTTTTTATTTTCTGAAGTGTCAACTATAACGGGATTATTATCCGCAATCGAAACTCACAACGAAAGAGTAAGTTCCAGTTCAACCGGAACCGGAACGGAAACGGAAAACGGCAAAGGAAACCAATTCGGTTCAGAAAAAATATTTACACCATTTGCAGCAACTGATATCGTAACGGCAAATAAAACAACCGTAACATCAGGTTTGTTTAGTAATGGTGCCGCAACACTAACATCACACTTTTCAGCATCATTGTTGGGAGACACATCAGCTTCTTATGTTGAAATTTATAACGCTGACCCAGACTCAGATTCAACAGCACAAGTTCAATTTGCAGTTGGTTATGCTCACATACACGGAAGTGGTTCAATTGGAAACTCAACCAAAACAACTTCTGGAAACAGAGAAACCGCAGCACTTTATAGACAATTTAGAAATGTATTATTAGCACCCGGTGAAGAGAAATTTAAATTTACATCATCACCATCATCATCTGGACACGAAGACTTTTATTTCGTTGTGTTTAACAGAGCACAAATGAGAGAGAAGGTTGACCCAGGTAATTGGGAATTACATTTATCAAGTTCAGCACTTGGTGGACCAAATGTTGGAGCACCAGTAAAGTTAATTGATGATAGTGGAGCAACAACAAATCCAGATGTTAATGTTTCAGGTCGAGTGTTTAATGTTGTTACAGGTTCAATTCAATCAGGTGTAGCATCTATTAAGACAACAGCAGCCGCATCAACAACGGTTGGAGCACCAGGATTGTTCTACCCAGACTTAGGAATCATATTATTGAATCCAGATTTTATAAGTGGTAGTGCTGGAGTAAATGCAGCAAAAGCAGCAAATACTTTTGGTAATAACGCAAGAACATTCTATAACGCAGTCAGTAAGTCTCGATACTCAGCAGCAAGAAGAGAAGAAGAAATAACATCAAGAAGTTATTTCACACGAGCAAGAAATGACAAATATAACTTTAGTGCAAACCCAACATACAAGACTGGTAGTAAACTTGAAAACGGAGAAACTATACGAGGTCAATTCGCAGTTCCTTCATTCAAGGGTGACCCAAGAGCATACATTACTCAAGTTGGGTTATATGATGGTGAGTTAGACTTGATAGCAGTAGCAAAGTTAAGTCAACCAATATTAAAATCTTTCTCAAGGGAAGCAGTAGTAAAAGTTAAGTTAGACTATTAGGAGTTCATAATGTCGATATACAGGACTCTTGAACCTTCTAATCAATCTCGAAGAGTATTTGAAACAAACAAAAACTTTCGTTTTACAAATAACGATAGTGGTAGTGGTCTAATATCAATTAAAGCTCGTAGTGGTTCTCAATACAATTACATAAGTTCATCAGACGAAATCACAACAATCGTTAATGGTTCAGATACAACTAATTATTTTAGTTTACCAACTTTTACTTTTATCAATACTCGATATTATAAATTCTACAATCAAGAAGAAACAAAAATACCTTATCGTTCATTTGACATAAGAAATACAGCGTTTCAGTCAAGAAGTTTATATTCTTCCGCATCAGTTTTTAGTATCACACGAGACCTATATGGTGAGAGAATAAAACCAGGGTCTATAAGATTATCTGATACTTCCAATAATCAAACTTGGGATATTCGTGATGACGGAGATGGAAATCTATATGACTTTGCTCACTCAGCAAGTTATGCAGCACATAAGTCAAGTTCATTTGATATGAATCAAGGAATTGATAATAAAGGTAGTGGTAGTGTGATAGGTAATGCCTTTTACACCGATGGTTTAATTGTTGTAAATCAATCAGGTTCATATAAAGATGTGGGATTTGGAACAGGATATACTTTAAGACACCAAGCAACACATTTTATAACTGAACACGAATATGTTTTAAAAGCACCAGCAGGTGAATTTAATATGACATCAAATATTAGTATTACAAAAGATAGGGCAGGAAATGTTAAAATACCAGCAACAAGTTCTATTTATCTTGATACTGATAGAAGTTGGTTAAGTAATTTGTTTCCACCGAATCATTTACCAGGTAACTTTGGTACTGGTAGTTATAATATGGGTGGATACACACCAGCTACACATTCTATTGATGAAATAACTGGTTCAACTTGGTATCCTTTCATATCACAAATTGGATTATATGACCTTGAAGGAGATTTAGTTGCGGTAGCAAAACCAGGTCAACCAGTTCATCTATCACCAACTCTTTCAACTACATTTGTAGTTAGGTTTGATACATAATCTTTTGTATCATTATATTTATTACTGAATAAAACTCAACGGAGAAAACAATGTTTCATTTTATGAAAAAAGTGGTTATGACAGCAGTTATGTTTGGAATGGTTTTTGCACAAAGTCCAATCATAAGGGTAAAACAAATTGGTGAATGGAAAACACCAGAGTATTGGTGGAAAGCACAAGAAACTGTACAATTACAGACTTTCTTAGCAGATGATATATCAACACCAGCTTTAAAAAATAATAATTTTTCCAACGGACGACAATGTGCAAAAAACTTTAGTAATGCAGAAGGTTCAAAGCTAACTGCGGGAGGCTCTTATACTACAGCAGAAACACGCACGTCCTTTAAGGGTTTTTATACCCAATCTGGTCATAAAATACCTTTTTTCCGAACGTTTTTGTTGTTTGACGGTGAAGGTGAAACAAGCAATGCTCGAGAACGCGCCATTGGGGGGCATCCCGCAATTTTTCTTAAGTGGAAGTGTCGCTTTAAAAATAAAGACAGCCCTCATGCGGATGACGACGGTTATGTCCCTTATGGAAATTTGGTGAATTATACCGGTGGTCGTAGTAATGGATGCACAACATGGTCGATACCTGACTCTAAAAAAATCCTGAAAATTGTAAAAGAAAAACCGACAACGTTATATATCTATCCGGAGTCCAAAGACATCGACGCCATCAGAAAAGCAATTAATAAGGGAATACCTTTGAGAAACGCAGGGCTTTACTGGAACAAAAATTGTCTTACAGCAATAGGCTCACCAAAATTTTGGCCTAAAGAAACACTTCAGCCAATAATTAACCAATGGAGGCAATCTTTACCAAGCCAGACACCTTTAGTTCTCCCTATTTGCAATTAGTTTTTTGGCTTTATTTCCAATAATTCTGTATAGCTCCGCATAGTTATTTTTAATCCCAGATAATTATTTTTAACTTGATTTAAATTGTGAGAAAGTCTCATTTAATTTTAGGCACGTCACTTATGGAGTGCCAACCGAAGTAAATTATAAAAGGTTAAAAATGGACAATACTCAAGAAAATGGCGCCACAGATGGCCACTTCGCTAAGGGGCTAACGTGGTTAGGGATTGCCTTCATAATCCTTGGATTGATAACGATACTCTTTCCGTTGGCTGTAACCATTGTTTTCAAGGTCTTTATTGGCTGGCTATTTATCATCACAGGTGCATTTCAAATATGGCAATCGTTTTCAATCCGTCAGTGGGGTGGCTTTTTTTGGAACCTACTGATTGGAATTTTATACTTGGTTGCAGGTTGTTGGTTAGCTTTTGATCTATTTGCAGGAATTATCGGACTGACGGTTCTCTTGGCCATTACTTTCATCGCACATGGCACCTTAGAGGCTATAATGGCAAACAACCTGCGACCAAACAGCGGATGGGGATGGATGATGTTCTCAGGCCTTGTTGGTGTATTGGCAGGAGTATTAATAATTCTAGGTCTCCCAAGCACGGCAGAATGGGCTATTGGATTGATGATTGGCATAAATATGATATCATCAGGTCTGGCATTTTTCTCACTTGGGTCAGCAGCCAAGTCACTTCAATAGCGATCTTAAAAGACAGCAATTTGAAATTAAGAGAATTATCGTAACGGATAGTTGTAATAAATGGTGTCAATTGGCGCGTGTAAGCGCCAATTGACCTTCAAATTTATTAGCTTGTTTGTTCAGCATTACATTGACGCGCTTGTTTAATCGCTTCGTTTGTACCATCCAGGCTCACATCGAAAGTGTTGGCGTCTTCCGGGTAAACTGACATGACATACTTTTTCATCACATCATTCACGAAGTTCTGGTTATTGGCCAAAATATAACCACCTTTATAACCGTTCTTTAATTTCGAAGTTTGTGCTTCCGCGTCGCCGTAGTATTGTTTTCCATCAAGTGATACATGCACCAAATTGTCTTTTGGACTTACATCTGCTTGGGTGAATACGCCTAAATACCCAAATTCAGCATTCGATGTTAGACCCATTTGAACAACGGTCCCACTAGTGTCAACACGCTCAATAAGACATGTACCACGGCTTGTATCTACCAGAATGTCCCAGCCTTCAGCCTCCCCCCACTCTACAAAAGTCGCACTCGATTTTGGTAACACATCAAAATCATCATTTTCCGCAGTAGTTGCACAAGCCGCCAAGGCAGCAAGGACTGTGATAGGAAGCCATTTTTTATTAATCATAGTTTTTCTCCAGTTATTAATCTTTGTGATCCAATCAGTGGATAAAACAATAATAATTGAAAAGCTTACCATTTTACGCCAAATTTTCAGATTATCCACGATTATAGAGTGCCCTAATACACGGATAAAATATTATATCTTTACGACATAAATTCCAAACAAAGCAGTCAAGCATGAATTGTAAATTGTTCTCTAATTCATTTATTTAACTAGAAGAGAACGCCAATAGGTTTATATTTTTAATATCAGTATTGGATCATCGCAATCAGTTTAAAATATATGACTACATACTATTTTCGTTATCGTGTCTCCAACACTGCCAGCAATAGTATATTCCCAGTCCTTCCCACTATTATCAACCGCACTCGAAACTCCTTCTGCCATAGATGCTGTATAATAAGTTGCTTGGGACGCCCTTTGCTTAATGGGGGTACCACAATCCAATTCATAAAGGATTTTAGCAGAAAAATCTCCATGGGGGCTTGGATCTATGAAGTCTGACAGGAGCCAGTAATAAACATAATTTCCTCGCAATTTAATTTCACTAAAATCCAAATAGAAAATAGTCCCCAAATTATTATAACCTAATTCCGTCCACTCTGCTCTGGCAGGTGAA
>ENA-OWPI01000458-OWPI01000458.1-marine-metagenome-genome-assembly--contig:-NODE-458-length-57237-cov-5.965868_pt1 | contig 57237 bp, 90 predicted proteins | sample MGYA00238138_ERZ651775 | MGnify/ENA primary metagenome ERZ651775 (study PRJEB26906, sample SAMN06265043) | marine metagenome | isolation source: Helgoland LTER site | place: Germany:Helgoland, sampling...
AAAAATCCAATCAAAACTCATCTTAGAGATTTGATTATTCTACCATACATGGTTGGTGTTACAGTAAATGTTTTCTCAGGAAAAGAATTTCGTCCAGTAAATATTACAACAGAAATGGTTGGTCGATATTTGGGAGAATATGTCATAACAAACAAGAAGGTTCAACACGGAGCACCAGGAGTAGGCGCATCAAGATCCAGCCTTTACGTACCACTAAAGTGATTATTATGGGTAGATTCGATTACGCTTTCCAAAATTATGATGCAACTAGACATGTTAGATCATCAGTAAGAGAGAAAGATATGTCACACAAACATGCACGTGAAGTTGCAGTTGCAATTAAAGGATTATCTATTGAAAAAGCAAGAGACTATCTACTTGCAGTAATTAGTCAGAAAAGAGTAGTTCCATTTAGAAGATACAAAAATCAAGTAGGTCACAAAGCAGATCCAGGAGTAATGTCAGGTCGATATCCACAAAAAACAGCAAAAGAATTCATTAAAGTATTAGATAATTTAGAATCAAATGCAGAATACAAAGGAATGGATTTAGATAGATTAAAAATTGTAAATGCAACAGTACACAAAGGTGTAGTTGTTAAAAGATTCACTCCAAGAGCAATGGGTAGAGCAACTGCAAAAAATAATGTATTAACACATGTCGAATTGGTGGCACAGGAGATTTAGAAATGTCAGCAGTGAAAAATGTTATCAAAGATAATTACAACATGATGTTGCTAAAAGATTATTTGAGAAAACAAATTAAAGATGCAGGATTTTCACATGCAGAAATATCAAAAACTCCAACAGGTACAAGAGTAGCATTACATGTTACAAGACCAGGAATCGTCATAGGTAGAAAAGGTTCAGGTATTAGAGAACTTACTGAAAGACTCGAAAAGGACTTTGGCTTAAAAAATCCACAAATCTCAGTTAACGAAATAGAGAAACCAGATTTATCACCAAGTGTAATGTGTAACAGAATGGCTTCTCATTTAGAAAGAGGAACAGCATTTAGAAGAGCTACTATGTGGACAATGAAACAAATTATGGAAAGTGGTGCAATGGGTGTTCAAATTACAATTTCAGGAAAACTTAGAGGTGACCGTTCTGCATTTGAGAAACATGTAGCAGGTATTTTACCAAGAGCAGGACACCATGCAGAAGTAATAGTAGATGAAGATATTGCACACGTAAAAACTGCAATGGGCCTAATTGGAATTAGAATCAGAATTGCAATTAAAGAAAAACTAATTCCAGAATTTGAATTAATTAAGGAAAAAGAAAACAAAAAGAAGAAAGTAGAAAAAGAAGCACCAGTTAAAAAAGTTGAAGAAGTTAAAGTTGAAGGAGATGTTAAAGTTGAAGTTGTTAAAGTTGAAGGAGATACAAATAAAGCAAAATCAGAATCAGAACAAATTGCAATCGAAGCAGAAAAAATGAAAACAATTGAAACACTAGAAGAAGATGAGGCAAGTATGAAATGACCAAAATCAGTATGAAAACAATTAGAAATCTAAATGAAAAAGATCTTAGAAGTAAAATGTTAGACAATAGAACAGATTTGGCAAAACTTAGAGTAGATTCATCAAAAGGAACATTAAGAAAAGAGAGCGGTAAACTAAAACCAATACGTCACAATATTGCAAGAATGTTAACTAGATTAAATGAAATGGAGAAAGAGAAATGATTACTGTAGATACAATTTCAAGACATGAATTCATAGGTTTAGAGACAAAAATCATTAATTCATCCAATCCTCAAGTAATAGGATTAAATGGAACAATCATTAATGAAACAAAATCGATGTTTACATTAAATACAGAAAAAGGTATGAAAATGATTCCAAAACTAACAAACGATTGGGGATTTTCAATTAAAGGTAAAAACTTGATAGTAAAAGGTACAACAATTACTAAAAGACCATATGAAAGAATAGGAGCAAAAGCATGACTAAAAATATAGGAATCAAAGTAAACGAACCAAAAAAAGAATGTGACGACAAGAATTGTCCATTCCATGGAGGTTTATCAATAAGAGGAAAATTATTTGATGGTAAAGTTACAGGTGATAAAGCAAAACAGACCATTACATTGACAAAAGACGAACCAATCTACTTTAGTAAATTCAAAAGATATGCCAGAGGTAAAAGTACAATCCATGCACACGTACCAGGATGTATTGATGTAACATCTGGAGATCATGTGTTAACTGCAGAATGTAGACCAATTTCAAAATCAGTTTCATATGTAGTAATTGAGGTAAAAGCATAATGGCAAAACAAGCAGGAAAAGGAGTAGAAGAATTCCGACCATACGTAACAAGATCAATACCTGTAGGAGCCAACATAGTATGTGCAGATAATTCAGGTGCAAAAATTTTAGAAGTAATTAACGTTCCAAGAATCAAAACAAGAGCATCAAGACTAGCAGCAGGTGGTGTTGGAGACTTTTGTAATGTTGTAGTAAAAAAAGGACCAGCAGAATTAAGAAAACAAGTGTATGGTGCAGTTATTGTTAGACAAAAATATGCAGTTCGTAGATTAAATGGAGTCAGAGTTTGTTTTGAAGATAATGCAGCAGTTTTAATCACACCAGAAGGTGAAACAAAAGGAACAGACATCAAAGGTCCAGTTGCAGCAGAAGCTTCAGAAAAATGGCCAAGAGTAGCTAACTTGGCATCAACGGTGATATGATAAAATGGTAAAACCAACTAAAATGCGTAATCGAATGCTTTTCCAAGCAACTCTTCAAACTAGAAGTAAACAAATGGGAAGTGCATTATCAAAAGACTTGCAAAAAAAATATGGTAAAAAAAGTGCAAGAGTAGTAGAAGGTGATAGTGTAACAATTCTAAGAGGAGAATTCAAAGGAGTTGACGGTAAAATTTCAAATATATCCACTCAAAAATCAAGTGTTGCAATTGACGGTGTAAAGAAAGAAAAAACCAAAGGAGATAAATTTGACGTTTATATCCATACATCCAATTTAGTAATAACTTCACTTAACAGTAATGACAAATGGAGAATGGCAAAATTAGAAGGTAAAGATCCAAGAAAACAACCAAAAGAAACAACCACTAAAGAAAACAAAACAGAACCAAAGGTAGAAAAAGAAGTTGAAAAAAAGGAAAATGAGAAATAATGGTAAGTATTGCAGGAAGTAAAAAACTCAAACGACAAATGGCACCACAGTTTTGGGGCATTACTAGAAAAGATAAACGATTTGTAATTACAACAAAACCAGGTCCACACAAAAAGAATTTTGCAATACCAACAGCAGTATTCCTAAGAGACACATTAAAGATAGTTACAAGTCTAAGGGAAGCTAAAGCATCAATCTATTCAGGTAAAGTCAAAATTGATGGAGTTGTTAGAAAATCACTTCATCATGCAATTGGATTGATGGACGTAGTAGAATTAGAAAATGTTTCAGATGTTTATCGCTTAGTTCCAACTGAAGGAAAAATTCTCAAACCAATTAAAATTAATGAATCTGAAAAATCTAAGAAACTTGTAAGAGTTGTAACTAAAACATCAATTAACAAAGGAATAATTCAAACAGGATTTCATGATGGACGTTCAACACTTGCAGAAGTTAAAGCTAAAGTAGGAGATACATGTGTAATGCAAATTCCTGATCAGAAAATTTTAGACATCATCAAATTAGAAGCAGGATGTCAAGGATTAGTAACAAGAGGAATCAATGCAGGACAAATAGGTAAAGTTGAAAGTGTAGAAGAAGGAACATTCATCCTTCCAAAAAGAGTTATTCTAATTTTAGGTGATAAAAAAATCGAAATTCCGGCAGACATCATCATGCCAATAGGTAAAGAGGAGCCTGTAATTCAATTAAAGTGATAATATGTCTCAAGTAACAGAATCCCCAATGAAAAAAATATCTTTAGAGAAAGTAGTACTAAACATGGGTATTGGTAAATCAGGAGATGTTATAGATATTGCAAGAAAAGCATTAGAACAAATTTCAGGTAAAAAACCATCAACACGTAATGCAAAAGAAACTCAAAGAGAGTGGGGAGTTAGAAAAGGCGAACCAATAGGAGTTGCAGTAACAATTAGAGGTGATGATGCAGTAACATTATTGAAAAGATTACTAGAAGCTAAAGGAAACAGTGTCAACGGTAGAGCATTTGACAATTTTGGTAATTACTCATTTGGTATTAACGAACACATAGACATTCCAGATGTAAAATATGATCCACAGATTGGAATTTTAGGTCTTGGAATATCAGTTACATTAACTAGACCAGGATATTCAATTCGTAAAAGAAGTAAACACAAAGCAAGTGTTGGCAAAACACACATTATTACTAATCAAGAAGCAAAGGATTATCTTGCAAAAGAATATGGAGTCACAATAGTATAATGCCTAAAGATAGATCCTACGAAGCCACTGGAAGAAAAAAACATGATTTTGGCAGAGGTTCAAGATGGTGTAAAAGATGCGGAGATTATACTGCTGTAATTCAAAAATATGACTTAATGTTATGCAGACGATGCTTTAGAGAAGTAGCAACATCTTTAGGGTTCAGGAAAAATCGGTGATATAGATGCCAGCAACTAATATTTTAGCAAATTTGTTCGTTACACTTTACAATAACGAAACAAGAAGGAAATCTGATTGTATTATTCTACCAACATCAAAAATTGGGGTTGAAGTTCTAAAAACACTTCAAAAAGATGGATATATTGGAGAATTTGAGCATATAGACGATAAACGAGGAGGCAAATTCAAAATTAAATTATTGGCAAAAATTACAAAATGTGGTGCAATTTCACCAAGATTCAAAGTAAAAAGTGATGAATACAATAGTTGGGAACAACAATATCTACCATCTTATGATAGAGGAATGCTCATAGTCACAACTAATCAAGGCGTAATGTCTCATCACGAGGCAGTCGATAAAGGAATTGGAGGATTTTTGGTGGGATATGTCTACTAGTCAACTCGAAAAATTCAAAGACGAAGTAGTCATTCCAGAAGGAATTACAGTTACACAACAAAAACACATGTTAACATTTGTAGGTCCACTAGGTAAAACACACAAAAGTTTTCGTTTAATCCCAGTAAAAATTGAAATTGTAGAGAATAAAATTTTACTAAAAACAATTGATTTCAAAAAAAGAGATTATGCAATTTTACATACTGCAAGATCAATTATTAGAAATATTTGTGAAGGTTTGATTACAGGTTATACAATTAAAATGAAAGTTGTTTTTGCACACTTTCCAATCACAGTAAAAGTAGAAGGGAAAAATATCATTATTGAAAACTTCCAAGGAGAAAGAGCACCTAGAAGAACAGTAATTGTAGGAAATACAAAAGTAATTCCAAAAGGAGAGGATGTAATTCTTACAGGAGAAGTTTGGACAGACATAACACAAACTGCAGCAAACATTGAATTAAAAACTAAAGTAAAGAACAAAGATCATAGAGTATTCTTAGACGGTATCTATGTATTTGACAAGAAAAAAGGTATTGAAAAATAAAATTTCAAAATAACTTATGAACATTGATCCAGAATTTGTAAAAACTACAACAGAATTTATTGATAAAACTTTAGAAGCTTACAAAGCTGCTGGAGTATCACCAACAGTGGGAGACATATGGGATTGTGAAAATGTTGGAGATTTCTTATGTGGATTTTTTGTTGGAGAATTAGTAGGTTCAATACTTAGTGCATTTCAATATTCACAAAAAAGAGATCCTACTGGAGAAGAACATATAGAGATTGTCGGATTAGTAGAAAGTCGTTCTAAAGAGATTAAGGAATTTTTCTCAAAATTTAACAATTAGTTTACTCATTTTACTCTAAATACCATAGTCGGAAAGATTAAATCACTTTTGCCAAGGTAAAACCTTGTGCCTCCCTAGCTCAGCGTGGTAGAGCAACCGGCTGTTAACCGGTTGGTCACCAGTTCAAGTCTGGTGGGAGGCGCTTATTATATTTCTAAATTCGAGTTTAGAAACATTGTGTTCAACTATAAGGAATTATAATAAGAACTATATTTCTAAATTCGAGTTTAGAAACATTGATCGGTTGTAAGTAAATGGTGTACTCAATTAGACAACGCAGATCTAATAGATGATCGGACATATACAATATGCAGGAGATTTACATTGGTTAGAACTAGAAGAGCCAATAGATATTGTGTGGATTGTGGTGCAAGATTGGTATATTATCCAAGATTGTCAAATCCAAAAGCACCAAATGAACACAGAGTACTAGTCTATGCATGTCCAGATTGTACAGATGACTTTGAAAAACCAAAAATGTTTTCAATTAGACGTAACCAAGTGGAGGATCCATTAGAAACAGTAGAAATAGAGATAACACAGATACAGAAAAAAGTAGCTTTAGCAAAATAATCTTATGACTTATACTGAAAAACCAAGAAGTAATGCATGGTATTTACTTCCAATATTTGTGGGAATGATTGGAGGAATAATTGGATATTTGATTATTAGAAAAGATGATCCTCGTAGAGCAAAAAATTGCATATACATAGGAATTGTAATGATGTTAATTGGAATCATTTTCAATATTATGCTATTAGGAGTAGACGTAGTAGGCAATCCAGGATTTAATGTAAACGTCTAATCGGCATTAGTGAATCCCCTTCCTAAATTTATAATATTTCTAAATTCGAGTTTAGAAACATATATGATTGATAGTAGTAATTCATTAGATTTAGAATCATATAGAAGTAATTTTAAAAATCCAATAATGAGTGCATCTAGAATGAGAGATAATGTGGAAAGATGGTTAATTCATGAGAGTTTACCATTTGATCAAGTCAAGAGTGAAGAAAACTCCTTTCAAATTTTAGTAAAACATGCAGGTCAATACGGAATACCTGTAGATATTTTTGAGCCAAAAGCACAATTAGGAATTCTAGTAATAGGGGCCAAAATAGAAATGAAAAATAATCAAATTATTAGATATAGAGGATTTACTGAAGATGAAAGAACAAAATTTGCCAACAAAGTTTCAGATTTTTGTAATTCCATTGAAGCAATTAGTAAAATAATCAATGAAGATGGAAAGCAAAAAGTAGCAGTTTATGTGGTTTTAGACGATAAAGAAAATGTCAATCAGCAAACAATGTTTGATGCAATTGATAGTGTTTCAGATAAACACGAAAAAACATCCAGATTCTTACTAAAAACATTTTAAAATTTTAAACAGATGCAAATTAAGAAATCAAATCAGATATTTTATCAAAAAAGGGCAGGGTTGAACAGCATTATGGGGTCAAAAAAATAGATTTAATTTTAAAAATTCAAGAAAAATAGTGTTAAAAAAATAATTTTAAAAATATTTCAAAAAAAATAAAAAAAGAACAAATAACAAGATTATGCCTAGGCGCTAAACCCCCCTATGAAAAAAGGGTGTTTAGGCATATGATGAAATTTTGGAAAAGAGGTATTTTGATGGGGGGTTGAACACTTATGCCTAGATACAATAAGCAACGGTAATTCCACCAAGGTATCCCAGCAAAAGAAGGGCAATCTTTCACAGTTAGGCGTAAAAGCTAAACCCCCAAAAATAAGACAAATTTTGAAGAAAAAGATGCAGAAAATAAGAAAACTTGAGGAAAAATAATCTTACAAAAAATACAAAACTTGTCAAATAACCCCCCTATTTGCACTCCAAATTAAACAAACAATTAAGAAAAAATCATATATTTTTTGAAATTACGTATCAACTATATATCAAAAAAAAATCTAAATTTTATGGTACGAATGGGTCTTGTAATAGTAATTGGGGCAATAATTGGTTCAATGGTACTTGCAAATTACATGTATACACAATATCAAACTAATTTCATTGAAGTAAATGAAGGAGAAACAGTAATTGTAGGACCAGTAGAGTACGTAGTTACATTTGAAGGGACACATGAAGGAAGTAAAGAAGTAAAACCTGAAAATACATTTGTGAAGATTGGAATAATTGCAAAAAACATCAGTGATGAAAAAACAGCATTATCAGGGGGGCAATTTTACCTAATTGATGAAAAAGATCAAAAACACAAAGCAGTTTTTGGTGAATTTACAGCAAAAGATCTTTTGATAGTTGGATTAGACCCAGGTAATCCAATAGAAGTAACAACACAGTTTGACATTCCATTTGATGAAGATGAAAACTACAAAATTGTCATTAGACCGCAAAAGGATCAATCAACTGTAGATACAGCATCAATTTGTCTAACAAATTGTTGATCGTTAAATTATAAAAAACAAAAAAAGTGTCAAATTTTATTATAGTAAGCGTAGTATTGTGTGACTTTTACTACATAACAGATACCATTTTTGAAAAAAGTCATGGCAATATCTAAAGCCAAAAGAGCCGAAGCAGCAAAGAAAGCAGCACGAACTCGAAAGAGGAATGCAGCAAAGAAAGCAGCTGAAGCACTAAAGGCAGCAGCAGCTCGTAAGAGAAAGGCAGCAGCAACTCGAAGGAAAAACGCCGCAGCAAAAGCAGCACCTAAGAGAAAAACTGCAGCAAAAAAGAAAGCCGCTCCAAAACGAAAAGCAGCAGCAAAGAAAGCAGCTCCAAAGAGAAAGGCAGCTAAAAAGAAAGCCGCTCCAAAGAGAAAAACTGCAGCAAAGAAAGCAGCTCCAAAGAGAAAGGCAGCTAAAAAGAAAGCAGCACCTAAACGTAAGGCTGCACCTAAACGCAAAGCCGCTCCAAAGAGAAAGGCAGCTAAACGTAAACGTTAAGCTGTCTATGCACCTTTTTTCTAAAGTAACATACTAAATTTATAATATTTCTAAATTCGAATTTAGAAAGATAGTAAAACTTTGCCCGTAAGTCAATCAGTCATTTGTAATTCAGGCAAAACAAAAACTTTTTCAGGTTTAATTTTAAAAATAATTCTTTTTTCATCTGGTTGTTTAAACGGATAATTAGTTCGTCCCAGGTATTGTTGAGTTAATTTATCAGCATGATGATATTGATAATCAGGAATTATTTCTATCACAGTACCACGAATAGTTGTCATATCAAGAGGATCATCATTTGAAGTAACAGAAACTGCAACACGAGGATCACGTAAAATATTTTTGTGTTTTATTCTACCCTCTGCAGTATTTACTAAAATAAACCCATCTTCATAATTTGCCCATACTGGAGATAGTTGAGGGGAGCCATCTTTCATAAGAGTTGCAATAAAAACAAGATTTTTTGCCGAAAATAATTTTATTACTTTATCATCAATCAATTTGTTATTCACCATGTCCTGACAATGATAAATTCCCACAATGGAGATTTAATTGTATTTTTAACATGTTTTTTACTTATTTTAAATAAAAATAACAATTACTAATTGATCGGAATAAAGAAAAAATAATACAAAAAAATTATTTTGTATTAGATTTTTCAAGAACGTTAGTCATTGCCCTATTCATTATCTCCATGACTAAGTATTGAGAATATTCCGTAGATTTTTTACCTTTGGACTTGCTAGTTTTAGGTCCCAATGATTTGAGAATTTTTTCAATTTTTGTAGATGTGTTGTCAATGATTTTTGAATATGTAGAATCAAAATTTTCAGGAGTTTGAAAATCCAATAGTTTTGTTGATGTACTATAGAATTTAGTTATAGCACCTCTAGATTCTTCAATTCGTGCAATTTCAATCAAGCCTGAATTTTTTAAAATTTCCAAATGATGTCTAACCGTAGTTAGTGCTTTTTTGAAACCATGCTTCTTCAATGAAGTAGAAATTTGATCAGCTGATAGTGATTGATGATATAGAATTTCAACAATTTTTGCACGTGCAGGGTCTTCAATTGCACGAGCGTGTCCAATACTCGTAGTAACGGTACGATTTACCTTAATTTCCTTTTCTAATAATGTAGACATACAAGACTTGATTTCAATCTGATCTAAAAGATCCTTGTATCATATTTTTTTGTCTAATCGCATCAATTTTTGTTTACTTTAATAAACATTGTACCAGTATCAAAAAAATACATTATGCTACAAGAAAAGTTGTATTGCATCTAATAATTATAATAGCAATACAATGATAATACTATCGGTTCATATATTTTTGTAATGGTAGAATAAATATTGTAGTGGTTAAAAAAATATCAAAAAAGTATATTTTCAAAAGATATGTTGTCAAATACACCATATGGGGATTAATTTATGATAATATGAAAAGTAATATTCGAGTTGAGAGTTAACTAAAGGTCAGTACTGAGTAAAGTAGATTCTAAATCGACAGTCCAGTTAATTTCTCATACGCAATGATGTATCGTTGAGTAATTGTTTGAATTATTTCACATGGAATTTCAGGTGCAACAGGTTCCTTTCCGTTATTTCGGTCATCCTCAAATTGTTTTTGATAACCATTTGCAGTTAACCAATCACGTAAGATTTGTTTGTCGTATGATTCTTGAATTTTTCCAATCTCAAAGGTATCTTTTGACCATAACCTATATTCATCAGGACCAATTGAATCACCTAAAACAATCTTACCATCTAAAATACCAAATTCCAATTTTAAATCAGCTAAAATAAAACCAGCATCATCGGCAATAGTAGCCATTTGATTATAGATATCAATGGATGTTTTCTCTAACCAAGAGTATTGTTGTTCAGAAACTAAATTCATTTCTAGTGCTTTTGTTTTGTCAACAGGAATGTCATGTTCAGACTTTGTAGTAGGATCAAACAATGGCTGTGTTAATTTTGCAGCCATAGTAGTATCAGTATTTTCAGGTAATTGTATAGAACCATTTTTCCATCTGCCAATTAAACTTCCATAAAAATAACCTCGAACTACACATTCCATTGGAATCATAGTCATTTTTTTAACTGAAATTTCAGTTTCAGATTCACGTTTTATGAAATGATTTGAGACATCTAGTTTATTGAACCAAAATTCAGCAAAATGGCATAAAACTTGACCTTTTTTTGGAATATCCTGACTGAATTTCACATCATAAGCAGATACTCTGTCAGAGAATTTGAAAAGTATGGAATTCTCATCTTTCTCATAGAGATCCTTTACCTTCCCACTAGTCAGAAATTTCAATTAATTATGTTGAAATTTAATAGAATTTAACTGATAGGAAAAAGTATTAAAAAAAATTATTTTATATCTATTCCATTCCAAAATGCAACCATGCCCTTGATCTTATTGGCAGCATCATTAGGTTCTGCATAATACCATGCACAATCCTTATTGGTCTTACCATCCACAGTTACTGAATAATAATTTGCTTTTCCTTTCCAACCGCATACTGTAGTTAGTTCAGTCTTTGTAAAAAATTCAGGTTTAATTGAATCAAAAGGAAAATAGTGATTACCTTCTACAATTTCAGTAGTGTCACTTTCAGCAATTACAACGTTATTCCAAATTGCTTTCATGAAATTATTACAAAATTACCATATTTAATCAAATCTTAAGAGATTGAAAAGTAGAAAAGATTTCTAAAATGTGGTCATCAATCTAGACTTTTGCTTTTACTTGCTCACGTTTTGTAAAGTCGGGCTTTATTCCAAGTGAATCATAATTTCCAGAAGAACATGTAAAGCACATGGAATCTTTTGGCATTCCAACTGCATCAGCTAGATTTTCAGCATCATTATATCCCAAAAAGTCAACACCAATACTTTTTCTAACCATTTCAGTTATTTCTTCAGTGGTCATTTCTTTACCATTAGTAAAAGTTGCAAGTTCTTCTTGAGAGGGGAAATCAATTCCAGCATAACAAGGATAGTTAATTTGAGGGTATGTAATCAGCATGCTAATTTTTTTAGCTCCTGCTCTTCGGAGTGCTTTGATAATAGCTTTAGAACTTGTTCCTCTAACCAAACTATCATCAATTACTACAACATGTCTGTCTCTAATTATTTCACTAATAGGAATAATCCATCTATTAATTTCTACTCGGTCACTTTGGTGAGGTTCAATGAAACTTCTCAAAGGACCTTTCTTGCTGTATCTATCTTTGAGAAGGCCTTCATCAAAAGAAACTCCAAGTTCTTGTGCGTAACCCAAGGCTGCAGGTCTTGCTGAATCTGGAACAGGAATTACCAAATCTGCATCTGTAATTGGGAATTTTTTTGCCATAAATCTTCCAATATTTTTTCTAGAAACGTAGATGTTGTGTCCTTCCATCATACTTGATGGATGTGCAAAGTAAGTAAATTCAAACGAACAATGTGCACGAGACTTGTCATCGGAAAACTTTTCAGTCTCTAAACCGTTTTTACTTAATTTAATTAATTCACCAGGAATTACATCACGTTGTAACGTTGCAGCAACTGCAGTTACAGCTGCTGATTCAGAAGTTACAATGTATGTATCATCAGATTCTTTATGCCCCAAAACCATTGGACGGAAACCTTTAGGATCTCTTGCAGCATATACAGAATTATCATCAGAAATAAATGTAAAACAATACGAACCAACCATTTCATTTTTTAAAATTGAAAGTGCTTTTCCCATTTCACCATTTTCAGAAATTAATGAGACTAACCTTTCTGCAGCAACTAATGTGTCACTTGCGTTTTGTGGAGTAAAAGAACAACCTCCAACTAAATTAGATAGTTCTTGTGCGTTGGCAATTGTTCCATTATGTGCAACACAAAGATCCTTTACTTTGAGTGGTTGTGCATTTGCCAAAGTGCTTGTTCCCATTGTAGAATATCTGACATGTCCAATTACACAAGGAGAGGCATATTCTTGTGCAATTTTTTTAAATTCTGATGAAGAATGAGAAACTAGACCTACTTTTTTGAATGGTGGTTTGTTAGGTACTGCAAATCCCCATGCCTCTTGTCCTCTATGTTGTAAAGCACGTAATGCATCAAAAACCATAGGAACAACATTCTTTCCAGAAAGGCTGTAAATTCCTACTACTCCACAATTTTCTTTGACTTTAGGCATGCAACACCATCTCCCTTAACGAATTATACCAAGTGTTTTGTGCCTTATCAACGCTTAGATCAATTATTGGTTTAGAATCACGTGTAAAGCAAATAGAATTACCAGTAAATTCCCCAATCAAAGAGTAGGAGACATTATGTTTTTTCATGGTCTCCTCTAATTTTGGAAGATTTTTGTTTTCAATAGTTAGTAAATATCTAGAATGACTTTCAGAAAATAAAATTTTGTCTGAATCCAATTTTTCTCCAGGGATTTTTTCTAAAGAAACATTGCAACCAATTTGGTTTATCATGCAAAGTTCAGAAATTGCAATTGCAAGTCCACCTTTAGAGCAATCATGTGCAGATTTGATTAACTCATTTTCAATTGCATCCAATACAGAATTCATATTTTTCTTTGATTCTGTAAAGTCAACTACAGGGCACTTACCTCCAATAAATTTATGAATGTATTCAGAATATTCTGAACCACCCAATTCATCTTTAGTGTCTCCAACCATAATCAAAGAATCACCAGAATTAATTTTTTGAATCATCAAAGGTTTCTTATCAATTAAACCAATAACACCAATAACAGGAGTTGGTTTGATTGGACCATCAGAAGTTTCGTTGTACAAACTTACTTTACCACCAACACATGGAATTTCAAAGTCTTTAGCAAAGTCAGTTAATCCTTTTAGAGATTCTAAAAATGTCCAAAATATTTCAGGATCATTTGGATTTCCAAATTGAAGATGATCTAGCATTCCAATTGGTTTTGCACCAGTACAGACTACATTTCTACATGCTTCCTCAAAACAACCAATTGCACCTTCACGTGGATTGATGTAGCATTGTTTTGGATTACCATCAATCTTAATTGAAAGGAATTTTCCATTATCTAGCCTCAAAACAGATGCATCATAACCCGGTTTTGTTACAGTTCTAATTCCAACCTCATGATCATATTGTCCATAAACCCAAATCTTACTTGCAATGTTAGGAGAACCAAGCAATTTCATTAGAATTTCAGAGTAATCAGATAATTGTGGGAATTGTTTCGGGGATTCAATATTTTCCAAGTAGATAGGTTTGCTTGAAGGCAAATCAAGTAAAGTTGCATTGGCAACAACATCTGTAGAGATATTTGCAATTGTAGTTTCTCCTTTTTTTACATGCATTTTGTTGTCAAATGTTACATGACCAATAACAGAACATTCAATTCTAAATTTCTCGCAAATTTTACGTAATTTAATTAATTTTTCACCATCAGTAACAATTAACATTCTTTCTTGGGATTCAGAAATCATTATTTCATCTGAATGCATGTCAGATTCACGTGTGTGAACTTTTTCCACATCCATTTCAATTCCTATATCCAAGGCATCAGCAGTTTCAGAAACAGCACATGACAAACCGCCACCACCAAGATCTTTCATTGCATGAATTAGTTGTTCATTTCGAGCTTCCAAAATAGCTTCAATAATTAATTTTTCAATAAATGGATCAGGAATTTGTACTGCAGAACGATCTTCAGTTTCTAATGAATCAGATGCAAATTGAGAACCACCTATACCATCTCTGCCAGTAGCACCACCCAATAACACTACCAAGTCTCCTTTTTTGGCATGATTTTTAATTAAATTTTCTTTTTTACCAAAACCAATTGCTGCAACATCAACCATCGCATAATTTTTGTAGCATTCATCAAATTCAACTTCACCACCAATAGTAGGAATTCCTAAACAGTTGCCATAATCTGCAATTCCAGTTACAGCATTTTTGAAAAGCCATTTTGCATGTTGATCTTTTTCAATATCACCAAAGCGCAATCCATCCAAAAGAGCAATTGGACGCGTACCTGCAGATAAAATATCTCTAATCACTCCACCCACACCAGTTGCAGCACCACCATAGGGTTCTACTGCAGAGGGATGATTATGACTTTCAATATGTGCAGTTATCACATAACCATCACCAACATCTAGAACCCCAGAATCATATCCTTTTTCATTAATTACTAGTGGGCCATCCATAGGTAACATTTTGAGATGTCTTTTAGATGATTTGTAAGAGCAATGTTCAGACCATTCAGCTGCAACAATTTGTAATTCAGTGGAAGTAGGTTCTCGACCAATTTTTGTTTTAAGATCCTCTAGTTCATGAGATTCTAAGCTCAATTTTCAACACCCGCTTTTTTCAGTAGAGATTCAAAAATTAATGAAGATGGTTTGTTATCCTGAGGATTAATTTCAGATTCAACTGCTCTTTCAGGGTGAGGCATCATGCCAACAACATTTCCTTCTTCATTACATACACCAGCAATTTGATTAGAAGAACCATTTACAACTTGATCATATTTGAAAACAATTTGATTTTTTCTTTCAAGTTTGTTTAATGTTTCATCATCAACATAATATCGACCTTCACCGTTTGCAATAGGAATAGGAATTTTTTGATTTAATTCAAATTGATTTGTAAATGGAGTATCATTATTTTCAACAGTTAGATTAGTCCACTCACACATAAAATTAAGAGAGTCATTTTTTAACAATACACCAGGAAGTAGTCCAGATTCAACAAGAATTTGAAATCCATTACATACACCCAAAATAGGAATTCCTTTTTCTGCAATTTTTTTAACGTCTTGAATAATTGGGCTATGTGCAGCTATAATTCCTGCTCTTAATCGATCCCCATATGAAAATCCGCCAGGTAAAACCACAGCATCTAGATTTTCTGGAAGTGGTTGATCATGCCAGCAGTATTGAGCATTAAGATTGAAAACATCAGATAATACATGAAACATATCGCGATCACAGTTACTGCCAGGAAAAACTACAACTCCAACGTTCACAATTGTTTTTAGATTCAGAGTTATTTAATTTGAGCCCAGTCAGATACAATTTTTATGTGAATGTCCAGGTTGATCGCTATGTCGAAAGCTAGAGACATTATGCAAAAAAATGTTATTACCATAGAACTTGAAAAAACAGCACAGTATGCATCAACAATTCTAAAAGATAATGACATTAGTTTTCTAGTAGTAGTGGAAGATTCCAAACCAGTAGGAATTGTTTCAGAAAGAGACATCGTGAGAAAAATTGTAGCAGAAAATAAGGAAGCATCAAAAATACAACTAGAATCAATAATGTCAAAAAAATTCAAGTGGGTAGAACCAAATTCATCCATAGAATCAGCAGTTCAAAAAATGTTAAACAACAACATTAGACGGTTAGTGGTATTAGAAGATGAAAATCTAGTAGGAGTAATCACTCAAACAGATTTAACAGAATTTCTAAGAAGTAAAATTTTGATTAATTCAACTATAGAAAATATCGAAGCAAATTAAGCGTCAAAGACGTCTATTGTTACCACACTGACCATAGGGTTGTAAATTCGTAATTCATCACAAATTTCTTGGACTTTAGTTTGTGCAGCATCTTTATCATGTTCAGAAATTGAAAACTTTAACATTTTTGCAGTATTGATTCGAGTAACATTTTGGTGAGTACCCTTTAAAACTAAATCATTCAAAATTGTTTTTCCTTCAGGATCACTAATGCCAGGTTTATTTTCTATTGTAACATGTACACGGTAATTAGCCATAATATACAATAAATTAAAACAGTGATTAATCTATCTTCCGAATAATTTTATAAATAATTAGAGCAATCCACTTTGTTTTAAAAAATCTTTTAATTTTTCTTTAGTATTCACATCATCAAGTTTATCATTTTGATCAATCAAAAATAATTTCTTACCGTTTAAAATAAGATTGTGAGGTCCTAAATCTTGTGCATTATCAATTTCTAGTTCATCAATTAAATTAATTATTTTTTCAGTTGTAGGATATACGCCATTATATTCTAAAAAAGTTCTCAAATCAACACCCTGAATCCAATTTCTTTTTTCATTCCTTAGACCATAATTTACATTAATTTCATTAAAATCAGACTGTATTTTTATTTCAGCATCAAGGCCAAACTGGTCACGGTATTTACTTGTGCCCCTCCATCCACGATCAATAGTTTTTGATTTAGTATTTTGTAGTAGCCACATGTTTCTTTCAAGTTTTTGATTAACAGAATTACCCAAACCAGATTCATTTTTGTTTAATAATTGAGGTTTAAATTTTTCAAAATTCATTTTTTCAGTTTTAAGACGATGAGAATTTTTAGTAGAATTATCTTCTAAAGAATTTGGATGTTCCATAAAACAAAATGAACACATGGAGATTAACGTGTCAAGTACATCTTGAAATGGTTCATCAAAATGATGAATTACATTTAATGCTAAAACAACATCAAAATGTTGAACTTCTTTGAGGTTTTTTAGATGTTTTAGATTCATTTGTTTATCCAAAAGAAGTATGTTTTGATTATTATTTTTAATACATAATTCCAATAATTTACGCTGAGGATTACTCTCTACTGCAACAAAAACACCTGGAAAATCTTCAGACAATCTGAATGTAAAATATCCTTCTGCGGCACCCAAATCCAATACAGATATCGGACGATTAAATTTTTTACAAAATTTGTATATTTCATTATAACGTTCTTCTGAATTCCTATATCCTGAAGATAGAGTTTTTCCTTTAATTCTAATATCGTTATAAGTTTCTATTTCAGAAGAATCATTTTCATAAATTTTAGATTTTGGTAATTTGTGATATTCATCAGAATTTTTAATAATCAATATTAGATCATCTAAAGTAATTCTGCCAGATTCTAATTCTGTGCAATAGAAATCTAAATCATCTAATTCGGGTTCTCGGTCTAAAAATTTTAGATATTGTTTACGAATAGATTTTCGTATGCTCATTCTAAATTATTTAATCAGGCTAGTAATTTAGATTTCTAGACAGCAAGGTTAGGGTTAGATAATTATACCAGAAAAATTGAACTCAATACACATGGTAAGAAAGGAAAGAATGAGATATTGGAAAATCACTGCCAAAGAAACAGATGATTTTGATTATGATGAAAGTAAATTACTAAACTGGGAGATTAAATGCATTAGAGAACCAGAAGAGGAAGCACATTTTATCGGAGTTTTCATGTATAGAAATGGAACAGCATATGATTATGAATCAGTCAAGGGAATATGTTATTTCTATAATAATATAGATAGAAATGAACTTCCAGAAATTACTAAATTTTTACAAGGAAAGTATAACGGTAAAGAAATGGAAAAAGGAGATAGAATAATTTTGAAAGGTTCAGATGAAATCTATTCAAGTAAAGATATAGGAGCATTAGCAAAAGAAATGGAAACCAAATTCAATACAAAAGCAATCATATCATTAGAATTTGAAGATATTTCAGCAGATGCATTAAAGGAAGCAGGAATGCCTGAAGCAAAACTACTACCTGTTCCAAAATAGATGATTTTAGAAAATATACATTTTCATACATCATACGACAAAAAGATCTAGTTGTCAGATTTAGAAAGTATCAATAAACATCTCGAAGAATTAAGAAAAAGGTTACTAAGAATAGTTTTAGTTATTGGTATAATCACAGTTGTAATTTTAACATTTCATGCAGAGCCAATCATCATAGGAGAAATTACCCTGTACTATCCATTGCCAGACCCTCAAAATAACATTGCAGCACAAATAACGAATCACATGAAAGAAAATTTAGTACCAGAAGGAGTTCAATTAATTCAAACAGCTCCAGGACAAGCATTCTTTGCTCAAATGTATGTTTCAGCATTAGTTGGAATGGTAGTAGGAATGCCAGTAATCATTAAAGAATTTGTAGGATTTATCAAACCAGCATTAAAAGAAAATGAAATTAATGTTAGTAGAAATATTTCATTACCTGCACTAGGATTATTCATTACAGGTTGTATATTTTCGTATAATTTTGTAATTCCATACATTTTAGAATTTTTATATCGATATGGTGAATCTGCAGGATTAGTTACTTTTCTAAATGTAATGGAGTTTGTAACTTTTGTATTACAATTTTTATTAGCATTTGGATTTTCATTTCAACTTCCACTAGTCATGTATGCAATATCAATGTCAGAAATGGTAGGTAGTGATTTTTGGAGAAAGAATGCAAGATATGCAATTGTAATCATCATAATTTTTGGTGCAGTCATAACTCCAGATGGAACAGGAGTGACAATGATGTTTGTTGCAGGTCCAATGATAGGATTGTATTTTGCAGGCATGTTATTCATTGAGCGTAAACAACGTGAAAAGTTGAACACTTAAATCTGAAATAAGGGAAGTTGGGATATAATGTTAGGAAGTACTGAAATCATAGTTTTGGTAGTAGTGATAGGAGTACTAATTTTCGGTGCAAAAAAAATTCCAGAACTGGCAAAAACATTTGGTAAAGCCAAAGGAGAATTTGAAAAAGGAAAAATTCAAGGAGATCAAGAACTAAAAGATTTCAAAGGTGAAATAGACAATGTTTCTAAAGACAAAGAAGCAAAATCAGACTGATTTTTCACATAGTTTTGCCAAATCATCCAATAAAGTAGAATAATTTTCAGCCAATTTTGATTTATCCAGTAATTTTGGAATTTTCATCATTCCCGTCAATTTTAAATCCACATCAACTAAAATTTTTGTTCCTTCAGAAATTTCAACAAATTCTTGTCGGATATAGCTACCCTTAGACTTTCCACCAATCACATAAACTTCATGTAAAACAAATGGTTTTGAAACATGTTTGGACATTAGTACTAATTCCAAATCTCCCAATTGCAGATGTTCTTCAACTACTGCAACATCACCTCGAACTGAACGTATACGAGTAGATGGAAAATATTTTGGAATTAATTTTTCATATTGTTCATAATTAGAAAAAATATTAAAAACATCTTTTCTTTTTGCATGAATTATTTTTTCTAATGAGAACGTAGCCAACAGTATTTTAGAAACTACCCCATCGTGGGTATAAATCATGATCAATATCAAATTGATCAAGACATTTCCCAACCCCGTGATTTACAATATCATCAATTGTTTTGGGTTTGGTATAAAATTCAGTAACAGGAGGCAAAATAATTACACCCAACCTGGAAAGTTTCAGCATATTTTCTAAATGAATTGCAGACAAAGGTGTTTCTCTAACCATTAAAATTAATTTTCTGTCTTCTTTAATTGTGACACCTGCTGAACGTGCAACAAGAGTATCATCATACCCATTTGCAATTGCAGCCAATGTTTTCATACTGCATGGAGCAACTATCATACCATTGATTCTGTGAGTTCCACTAGAAACACTAGCTGCCATATTTTTTTCATCAGAAGTATTTGTGGCAAGTGATTTAACATATTCAGGGGTGTATTCAGTTTCCATAGAGATGCATTTTTCCCCCCATTCAGACATTACCAAATGAGTTTCAATGTTTAATTTTTTTAATGTCTCAAGCATTCTAATTCCATAAATTACACCAGTACTACCAGTAATTCCAACAATTAACTTCATTAATTATTCTGGAAAATAGTAGTATTTACAATAGACTCATCTAAGAGATTATTTTTAAAAACAAAATTCATGATTCTCCATACCTCCTACTTAGTTAGAATAATTATCAGATAAATAGTATGATTTCTAGTCACTAACCTATTATGAAAATATTATTTTTCGCTAAATTTTAGATAATGAAGTCAATAAGTTAACTTTTACGTTTAATTGTAAATACTCCAACAGAAATTCCAAACAACACAATTCCAATTATCAAGTATAGAGTTATGGAATTGTCACCAGATACACTTGATGTAAACTTTGTAACTTCTGGAAGAGGAGTTTCAGATATTCGAATTATCTTGTCATTATCACCATTTGCAGTAAGAAGATACAAAGTACCATCAGGACCAATTTGTGCAGTTCTAATTCTACCAAATTCACCTTCAAACATTTTTTCTACACTGATTAGAGAACCATCTTTTTCAACATCAACAACCATAAGGTGTTGACCTTTAAGAGCACCAACTAAAAATTTCTCATTTAAACTAGGAATTTTATCAGAATTATAAAATACCATACCACTTGGAGCCCATGTTGTTTGACCACTATGAGTGATTGGATTTACAAAACTATCATCAGAAGAAATTCCAACGATTTTGGGCCATCCATAGTTTTTACCCTTCACTATCACATTAATCTCATCATGACCATATCCCATTTCTCCAGAAGGTCCATGTTCAGAAGATACAAGCATTCCATCCTGAGACCATGCAATACCTTGAGGATTACGATGACCATAAGAATAAACAGGACTTGAATCAAAAGGATTATCATCAGGTATCGTGCCATCTGAATTTATTCTAAGTATTTTTCCTGCAAGAGAAGATAAATCTTGAGACCAATTAGGATTAATTGCATCACCAGTTGTGATGTATAATTTATCATCGGGACCAAATTTTATTCTACCACCATCGTGCCACGGTGCACCAGGAATATCATCTATGATAATTTGTTTATCAATTAACATATCATTATTAATTTTGAAGCTAAAAACTTTATTTTGAAAAAAATCAAGCTCTAAATTTGTTTGATAAACATAAATTTTTTTAGTTTTATCAAATTCAGGATGCAATGCAATTCCCAATGTGCCACCTTCAACAGAACCACTTTTCTGAAAGGTCTGTATCACCTTAGCCTCACCAGATTCTGTAATCATCCAGATTCGTCCATCTCTCTCTGTAAAGTAAATCTCATCATCGGGACCAAAAACAATTTCCCAAGGATTGTTTAATCCGTCAACAAGTACATCCCTATTCAAATCTCCATATGCAGGTATCAGAATAAGGGGAAAAAAGACAAAAAGTGATCCCATTAAAAATTTCATAATTTAAAGAGTATTTTTTTGCTTAAAATCCTATGCGATAAATCTAAAAACAGACCGTGATTGTGAGTGAAAAAAGACATCATAGTATTAAAAAATAAAAAATCAAATTAAGATTAGGCTTAGATCGATACTAGATTTGACCAAATACCTTGAATAATTTTTTTATTAATAATTAATTCTATGACTTGTAAGAAAGGTTATGTCCATAATTTCGCATGGTTTGAAATTTTATCAAAAGAGATGTGTATTAATTGTCAACAAGAAAAAGCCTAGCCTGTTTCACAAATAAATTTTTTATAAAAAATCTATAGATTTTCAGATATATCTTCTTCAACAGATTCACTATTTTCTTTTTCCAGCTTTCTTCTCTTTAGCCATAACGAAATACCACCTGCTGCCATAGCAGTTAGTAGAATCACACCTGCCATTTGTAATTCTACAGAGTAAAACATGATTATACTAGATAAGATATTTGAAAAAAACATTGTGGTTTGTTCCGATCCAACAAATTAGGATTTTACATATATTAGATGCCAATATTTAGGCATAATATGATCAAAAGTTCTGAAATCAAGAAGATAGTTAATGATTATTCAGATGTAAAAATAGGAGTCCTAGGGAGTCATTCAGCTTTAGAAGTAATGGATGGAGCAAAAGATGAAAATTTTGAAACAACTGTTTTTTGTCAAAAAGGCAGAGAAGGACCATATCAAAGATTTAACAGAATTGCAGATCAAATAGTAGTTTTAGATAAATTCAAAGACATGGCATCAGCAAAAAACCAAAAAATGTTAAGAGATTCAAATACAATAGTAGTTCCACACAGATCACTTACAGTCTATTTAGGATACAAAACAATTGAAGAGAAATTTAAAGTTCCAATTTTTGGAAATAGAAAATTATTTCAAGCTGAAGAAAGAACTGCAAAAAAAGGGCAGTATTATCTATTAGAAAAAGCCAGAATCAAATATCCAAAATTATTCAAAGATCCTAAAAGAATTAACAAGCCATCAATTGTAAAAGTTCAAGAAAAAAAGAGGCCATTAGAAAGAGCATTTTTTACAGTTTCATCATACAAAGACTATAAAGAAAAATCTGAAGAAAAAATCAAACAAGGTGTAATTGCAAGAAAAGATTTAGAGAAAGCAAGCATAGAAGAATTGGCAATTGGAACATACATGAATTTTAATTTCTTTCATACACCCATTTCAAATCAAGTAGATTTCATTGGAATTGAAAGACGACTTCAAACAAATATTCATGACTATAATGCACTGCCAGCCAAAGAACAATTAGAAATGGATATTGATTTACAAAATATCGAAGTGGGTCATACTCCGGCAAGCATTAGAGAATCATTGTTAGAAAAAGTACTCAAAATGGGAGACAAATTTGTGGCTGCTGTAAAAAAAGAATATGCACCAGGCATAATTGGTCCGTTTTCACTTCAAAGTGTAATCACAAAGGATTTGGAATTAATTGTATATGACGTATCATTAAGAGTTCCAGGAAATCCAATAGTTGCCACAACTAGTCCATATACAAAATATCAATACGGTCAAACATTTGGAGTAGGAAGAAGAATTGCAATGGAAATCAAGAGAGCACAAGAAGAAGACCGTTTAGATGAAATAGTAACATAAAAAGATCAAAAATTTAATTTTTCAGTATGATTTTTAAAATATTCCTGTAATGCAACATTAGAGCGGACATCCTTATAGGAATCCAACATAATATTCATAATTTTATTTACATGTTTTTTTAATTTCTTGATTCTTTGAAGGGCAATTGGATGTTGTAAAGTTCTAATTTTATCATGATGATCAATTCTTGTAATCACCATAGAGATTCGGTCAATTTCTTCTTGAATATTTTCCAATAATTTTAATCCATTTTTAGTAAATCCAAACTGACTTCCATCAGCAGACATAATTGTAGGGATTGTTTTGATTGATTCAATTTCAGAATTTTGATAAGACACAAAATGTTCCATCATAGATGTAAATTGTTCGCGAGATTGTGGTTTTTCATATTTTTTATAGAAAGAAGTTTGTTTCAATGAACGCGATTCAAGAAAGCCCATAATCTCAAGTCTTTGAAGCGATTCAATTACCTCAGACTCAATTCCACCACATTTTTCAACTATATTTTTTATATCAGACCACTGATCAGTGCAAAATAAAATGTAATCATTGTGAATTAATGTCAAAGTTAACCATGTCTTTTGAGGGTTTTCTAATATGTGTAGGGAATTGAAATAAGTAGAAAATACAATTTAATGGAAATTAAATGGCGAAGCCCTCTAAATTGCAGAACATTAAGAGATTTCCTCTTGTGGTCAAGCGTCTAAACGCCTGATTGCCTTTTTCGTTCTGCGGGGCTACGCACTTTATTCATTAGTTTTTGTAACTAACGACATCATTTATTATAAGACATTCATCTATTTAAGATTATTATAGAATTATTACAATAAATAAATAGATTTTATATAAATCTTAATTGATAAATTTAAAGAAAAACATATTTTCACCATAAAAAACTGTAAAATGTTAATTGGTTAGATAGGGGAATATGTTGAATACCTTTCATTCTAATTTCAGATGATTAAAGCGGTTTGACATCTGAAATGGATTGCTGATACCAATTAACATTACAAACATTATTCTGGACAATTAATGAAGAAAAAATATGAGTAAAATGATATTCATCAAGGAAATCATAAGCATAGAAAAAGAACCCAGATTATGTCCCACATGTCAAAAAGAGGATAGATTAGAAAAAGACATGATGATCAGAGAAGAAAGATCAGGAGGCAGAACAATTCTATGTTTACGATGTGAAGCATTAATTGTAATTACAAGTAATAAATTGATAAATCCAGAATTATCATCAAGTAAAGGAGATACAATTATGCTAAAAGAACCACATTTGATACGCAAGGTTACATACTAACACCGTATTTTATATTGAAAATAGAAACAAAACGATATAATAACTCAGCATCACCATACTAGTTCATGGGAGATTCATTAACTACATACGATGAATTGAATGAAGATATTCAATTTACTGAAGATGAAACAAAAGCACTATTGAAATTAAGTGAAAAAGAAATTTTGATTCTAGTTCTTTCTGAAATGAAAAAACAAACCGAATTAATGTCAAAAAGTTAAATTTTAATAATTATTCTTTAGATTTTGCAAGTAATTCTTGTATTACATAACTTCTAACATTAGCAAATTCCCATTCTTTTAAATCTGCTAACCTACATTCTTCTTTGATTATTAATCCAGCAAGACCATCACTCCAAATATGACGCTTCAAATCATAAACTTCAACAACTTTTCCATGCTTTGTAATTTTAATTGCACCATGACATCTTTTGATAATTTGTAGTGCTACCCTTTTGTAGATTTTCTCAAAATTAACCATGATAGAAATTTGATTCATCATATGAAAAAGGTTCGGATTTTAAATTCAATAAAAGCAAATAGATTATTTTTTTAAGTTATATTTTTAGTCACAAAAATCCTAGGAATCATCAAGTAGTGAATGCCAACATTCTTCTATTTTTAGGATGTGATCTTCAACAAATTCCACCCCATCTTTTTTTAATATAATGGAAGGGTTACTGTTTCGAACAAACCAACTTTCACTGGAATCAATAGTAATCAAATTCATATCTTCTAATTTGTTAATGTGTTCTCGAAATTTTCCAACATTAGTTTTTTTACAATTTTTAAAAATATCAGTATATTTGTTTAATCCATTTTTTATGGAAGCAAGAATAACATAATCAATAATATCTAATTTATCCAAAGTCAATCTAAAAAAAATAGTTACTGAAATTACATAAGAATGTCTATGAATTAGGTTTTAAAGAAATACCATAACAATATACAGCAGAATTACTAAAGAACGAGTGCTGATGATTAATCAAACTCTCTAAGCTATACTGATAACATGATGAGCATTGCCGAATTATGAAGCATTCTTAAAAATACATTAGCAATGATCATGGCCACAACCACAAGAATCATCATTGCCTTGAAGAGCCCTTAGTTTTCCAACTATTTCGTCATGAATTTTAAGTAAATCAGTAACTTGATTTTTTAGTTCTTCAGTATTCCAATTTTCTTTTTGTAGTGTTCTAACAGTTTCAATAATTTCTAGATCAACATTCATAATGTTATCCATTAATTCTTCTTGTTCACTCATAATCAGATATTATTGTACTAAGAAAAAAACCATTCTAATTTATTTTAAAAATTAGGCTTCCATTCTCTCTTTTAGTAGTTTTTTTCTAACCAATAATGGAATTTTGTAATATGCAGCTAAAGCCATAGCATCAGATGCACGATGATTTCTTAACACAAGGTCTTTTTTACCTGTAAAGTACAGATTTGCCCTCAGGACATCACCACTTTCATAAATTTTCACCTTTACTAGAGATAGTTCATTTTGTTCACAAATTTCTTCAATCATTCGATATATCGAAGGGGCCTGTTCACCTTCAACATCGTCAAAACTAGAGATATGTTTTGCAACTTCACCAGAAAATGCACGCATATGAAATTCTTTTCCATTATCAGCTTTTAGAACAACCATCCCTTCAACAGCATAAGGATCTACAAATCCAACATAATCAATTTTTACAGAATCATAATCAGGTTCAGGTGCTTGATCAATATCCATCGTATTACGCATAAACTTTGCATTTATGGCTTATAAATATAGCAAATTTTTGAGATCAAATTTAGAATAAATATTTTAGAAACGATCAGTATTGAGGCATAACCCCAAATTATTTAAAATCCCGATATAAGGTAGCTTAATGTCAACAAACCCCGAAAAAGCAGTTTCGTATGTTCTAAGCAAATACGTTACAGAATACATGAACAAAGATGTATTGAAGTTGAGTTTGGGAACTCAAACAAGGGATGCAGCTACAATGCTACGTAGTTATGAAACAGACGACATTATTGTAATTGACAAAGAAAAATTTCCAGTAGGCATTGTTACAGATGAAGATATTCTCAGTAAGGTTAGTGATGCTACAGTATACGCCGAAGCAACTACGTTAGAAGAAATTATGAGTAAGCCAGTGATTACAATTAGCGAGAAAGCAACATTACAAGAGGCATTGCATATCATGCGAGATAGCAACGTTAGAAAACTTCCAGTTATATCAAAAAAGAATTTTGTTGTTGGAATGATACTTCAATCAACTATCGCAAATGCAATCAGAGATGCAACAGCTACCACACCAAGACTTCTTAGTCCACCAGTAAAAGCAGTATTGGGAAATTTAGGATTTGTATTACAATTTGCAGGAGTTTTATTATTAGTTCCAGCAGTTGTTGCAACTTTATTAGAAGATACAATTACAGCCTCTGGAATTTATTTGACTACAGTTCTTTTACTGGTTACAGGGTTTTTCTTAAATTCATATGGTGAAAAATCAAGTCTGAATTTACAGCAGGCGTCAATACTTGTATTTTCTAGTTTATTTTTGCTTTCACTGTTTGGCACCATACCATATCTATACGTATTTCCAAGTGATGAAACAGCAGTTGAAGTATTTGCAAATGCATTCTTTTCAAGTGCTGCAGGATTTACAACTGGAGGAATATCACTATTTGATGAACCAGAAAAACTATCACAGAGTTTCACATTTTTCAGAAGTTACACACAATTAGTTGGAGGAATGAGTTTCATCTACCTAGTAATTACAGCATTTTATCCAGAATCAAAACTACAAGCAATGCGTGGTTTCATATCAGGTAAAACACTTCACATGAAAGAACTGTTTCTTACAATTACAGTAATTTTTGCAATCTACATTGTAATTGTTGCATCATTGCTATACATATTTGGGGAACGGAATATAATAGATAATTTTTCGTTAGCGATGAGTACTCTGTCGACAGGAGGATTCACACCAACATCAACTATCCTTGAAGGTTTACTGTGGCAGGAACATATTGTATTGATGGGTGCAATGATACTAGGAGCTTTACCATTTACATTCCATTATGCATTTGTTAGAAAAAAATTCCTGTCACCCAAACTAGGTAAAGAAGTATTAGCATATTTTGCAATTTTAGGTGGTGCAACTATCTTATTTGCAGGAATTAGTGGGTTAGATCCAATGCAAAGTGCATTTTATTCTGTTTCAGCAAGTACTACTGCAGGATTACAAATAGAAAGTTTAGCAGGTCTTAGCGGAGGAGCACATACAATTCTAATAATTTTAATGTTCATAGGAGGATGTGGATTTTCAACAGCAGGAGGTTTGAAAATTTTCAGATTATTCCATCTACGAGACGTCAGAGCATTCATTTCTAAAGTAAGAAGATCAGAATTACCTAGTCAAAATAAAAAAGAAATTATCTCAACTCTAATCATTATTGCATTGTTTCCAATAATATCAGCAATTACAGGAGCACATCTTGCAGCAATAGAAGATGTGCCTTTTCAAGATGCATTCTTTGAGGCAGCAGGAATAATCACAACAGGAGGACTATCAGCAGGAGTGATAGATTCAGAGACAGATCCTGCAACAATGATAGTATTAGGATTTTTAATGATTTTTGGACGGCTAGAGATTATTGCCATTATCTACATTTTTGTGCCTAAACTTAGTTGAGATAGAATTTAATTCAATTAAGAAATATCAAATTTAACAACAAAAAGATATGTCAACAACCAACAGAGGTAAAAAAATAATAATTATAGGATTTGTATCAATTGTAATATTATTTTTAATATATGGCAGATACCAAGATCCAGAAGTTTTTACTCCCAGTGCATTAGAATCAATACAAAGAATAGCTCTTGGATTCTACATAACAATGATTACTGCAATTGGAGGAATTGGATTTGGAATATACAAATATCAAAAAAATAAAATCGATGAACAAGGAAAAGATATACTAACAACAATTGCAATTGTCACTTCAAATTTAAAATCACGTAAAATTTTTATAATTTCATTCATTGGCTATGGAATATTTTTTTCACTAGTGTCAGGAACCTTAGTGTATCAACCAGAAATTAATTTTGTTACACATTATGGAGCTACAATACCTTCAGGATTCATTGCACCATGTTGTGATGATCCAGGATACATGCCAAAAATTATAATTTATCTTACAGAACATGTAGGGTTACAGATTATTCCCATTAATTTAATACTACAAATTATTGTTTCATATCTGGTAGCAATAAATTCAGCAATAGCAATTAACGCATATACAATATCTAAAAAGGGTAGAGGTATGAGTAGTATAGGGGCAGCAACAGGATTATTTATTGCATGTCCAACATGTGCAGGAACATTTCTTTCTATATTTATTGGAACTGCAAGTGGAATTGGATTATCAATATTACTGACACAATTACAAACATTATTCATTGCATTATCTATTCCAATTCTAATTATTACACCATATATTATGGCAAAAAAATTACAAAATGCAGACGGAAGTTGTAAAATAAATTTTAAGACTTGAACGCCTTAACTTCTGGAATTTTATAATTCCCAATATCATACCCGTCCCTACGAAGGAATTTGAGGGTTAATTTGTAAATTAACTCATCATGATCAACAGTTTCAAGTATTTCAGTCCAGAGAACTCTACCATTTTGGTTAATTTGGTTTTTAAATTTAGGATTTAATGATTCTGCAATTTCCTTACATTCATCCATGGTTTTTCCATTTTTATAAGCACGAACACGCCTATCACAACTATCCATACAGTATTAATTTGAAAATTGTAAATAAACCTAGTTTGTAAGGATTGGAAACAAATACTAGATAAATAAAAAATAGAAAGTGGCAATAAATACAACTGAAGAATATGTGGATTTTTTTATAAATCTCAACATGGGTGAAAAAGTTAGTTTACTGAGCTTTGTAAATAATGAAAGAATGGTACTAAAACAAAAATTACAAAATAAAATTAATAAAAAAGAACCGATTAAAAACGGAATTACTATTTTAGAAGGTTTAATTAAAGAAATTTCTAAAGATGGAGAATTACAAGTTTTGAAAAAATATGAAAAGTAATGAGGTGTTTAAATGAATAAAAATTCAGAAATAATAAGAATAGAAATCATAAGAATTCTTAATGAAAATGGAAAAATAAGAGGAACAGAGTTAGCTAAAAGAGTGATTGAAAAAGTGGGTAATGAAAAAACAGTATATAGAGAAATAAGTGAACTGGTAGAAGCAGGAGAAATAGAAAAAAAAGTCCATAGTAGAGCACATATTGAATATGAATTAATTAATTTATACGAATCAGTTAACACACAACTAAAAAATCTACATAAAGAAATTAACATAATTTTTGAGGAAATAGTTAATTTTGAACAAACAAGTAAAGAAGGGAAATTTTCATATCATGAAAGAATAAGATCAATAATACATCTAATACACATAGTTCAATCTACAGACAGCATAATGAAACTACTATCATTTTATCCTGCATTTAAAAAAGATAAAATGTTTTCACAAATAAAAAGAAAAATTGACGATAGTTGGGAATTAATTATGAACAATATAGCACATCAACCAGAGGATGATTTCTTGAATCAAATTCTCGGAAATTTAAGAATTTCAAAAATAGATTTAAAAAATGTAAATTAATAATTTTTTAATTTATCTAAGACGATTTTAAAAATTTCAGCATTATCTAGTAAAACATAAGGTAAATTATTTTCTTCACAAGCTTGTCCACTCTCAGTATCACGAGTAACCAGTATCATTTTATTTTCTTTAGCATAATTAATCACGGAGTAATCCGTGCGTAACTTATGACCTTCAGAGCGTAATTTTTTAACACTGTACGCATCAAACCCCAATTCCCGGAGTTTCTCATCCCAACCATCATCCATTTCATCAATCAAAATTTTCATACAATTATGAAATTAATTAATAATATTAGTGTAGTACGCACAATTTACAAAAAGAATGATTTAAAAAAATATTTCACCTAAACACTATGAAAAAATTTACACATTGTTTGTAATAATAATTTATTAATTTCAAATAATGTCAAGAATAGAAGCATACGACATCAAAGCAAGAAAAAAAGTAACCATGAAAAATCCACAACCATATTTAATGAAAAATGGATCATGGGCATTAAAAGGAACTAGTTCAGAAACAGGGATTTCACTGTTTAGAATTGTAGGACGAAATAAACCTAAAATTTCGCAGTCCCGGTTTGAATCATTCAAAAATTTGTTTGTAAGCAGACAATGTGAATGTGATAAAATCTGCTAGTTTTATTTTTTATATTCAATTAAAAAATTTTAATTAAAGATAAATTTTTTAGAAATAATAATGATGAAATACACCGATGAACAAATTAGAGAAATTATCTTAACAGAATACTATCAAAGATCAAAAGGAATATCCACAAATCCTGAAACACATATGTACAATTTTCCAGAACTAAAACAAATTAACAATCAAGATATTTTTCAAAATGCAAAATATTTGATAGATGTAAATTTAGTAAGAGGGGGAATTGACGAAGAGGAAGAACATTCTTTTCCATGGATAACTCGATTAACTTTAACAGGAATCAAGTTTGTTGAGGAAAAATATCAAATAAAAAACAATAAACAAAGTTCAAGTACTAATTTTAAATAATAAAATACATCATGGATGAAAAAAAAGAGGACAAATCAGAGGAATCCAAGAGGAATCACATAACATACTATCGATCACTAACAAAAATAATTGAAGATATGAAAAATGAAATAGAACAAGAAGGAGAACCAGCAATAAAAGAACATCTATCCAGTAGAATTGATGCTATGGAAAAAGATAGAAAAAGAATACGAGATTTATTTCCAAATATGAAACTGGAGGAATGGGATGCCAACACCGACTGAAAAAAACCACAATAAACATCTAGATTTACTACATGATTACAAAATACATTTAGTTAAACATGTAGCACAATTAGAAAAAATGGACCAACAATCTGAATTTTTGAAAAAATGGAACGAGACCACAATAAAAGACAGAAAACAGGAAATTCAAGTAATTGATAAAATTTTAAAAAATGTAATTAGATTCTAATCATGATATTTTTGAGATAAATCATAGATGCTAGTGCAGATAAAATCCACATGCTCAGATGAAACACCATCAATCAAAATAAGTTCTTCATCAATAGTATATTCATTAAATATATTTTTACAGTTTGAATTTACAAATACTATTTCACTTTTAATCAAATTTTTAATTTCATTTAATTCCAATTCTGAAAAAACATAGTTGCATGTCATTAAATCAATAGTGACAGTATAATTGCCATGAACAGGATTAATTTTTGATTTGATAAAGGGTTTGTTTTGTTGTTGACATTCTCTATAATGTTTATCATATTCAAACATTTTAGAGTCTGCAAGATATTTATGAAAAGTCATAAAATTTTAAAAATCCAAGATTTAGTATAAAATCAAATAGTTGAAGTGAGTTTCTTTATTTTTGTAATTAATTTTATTTTAGTACTCATTGGGGTTTCTGGCTCCATTGTAAAGAATACAATATTTCTTTTTGTGTAAATTACCAATTGAGAAACTTTTTCTCTTTCAACATGAATGTAGCGTACTTTGCCTAATGAACGATCAAATTCTTTTCGCATAGAGCGTCTTTGTGCTACTTGTTTACAGAAATGTTCTTCTTCTTTTTGAGAGTTTAAGCTAGTTTGACCTTTTTTCATTATACCCTCACGAATATTTCCTTTACCATCAATAATTGCAGCAAATCTCATTTTAGAATTTAGTCCTACAATGTCTTCAACAAGTTCAAGAAGATCGATTTTCTTTTTTGCAACCATACTATATTGAAAATTTATGGCGTCAAATATAAGCTATTAAAAAATCAAAAAACACAGGTAAAAAAATTAAGTCATTTATTAATTAGAAATAGTAGAAAAAGTTGTGAAATCAGGAATACCATTACTAGTAATAGGCATAAGCATGTTCATTTTGGGATTATTACTGTTTTATTTGATTAATCCAGAAGAAAACAAAAATTTAGAGATTATTAAAAATACAGGAACCTTTGTGGGTTTATCTGGAATCGGCGTTACATTAGCTGGGATTCTAGTATATTTACTTAATAAAAATGAGCAACCAATTAAAGAAAATTATGATGTTTAAAATTTTTAAATATTAAAATGAATTAAAAATCAAATAACAAAAAAACTATAAGAACATAAAAAAAGAAAAAAAGAATGTCAGAAAAAATATGGATAGGTGGAATATATCTCAAAGTTGAAGGATATGAAATCATTCTAAAATCATTAAAACATTATAAAAAAAGATTACAAACCATTCATGCAAGTCCAGAATTAAAAGAAGCAGCTGCAATGTTTGCCCCCGTTTTACAATCACAAGCTAAAAAAAGAATTCCAATGATAGAGGAAACTGAAAATCAAGTTAAGGAATTTTTACTAGGTTCAATATCATCTGAGAAGGTAGAAGAGAATTTAGAGATATTAGAAAAAGGATTAGAATGTAGAAAATCAGATATTGATAAAGGAGTAAGCACATCCAATGAATATTTTATAAAATTATTAGGGGATGTTCAGGAATCTAAAAAAGACATAGAACAAATTAACAAAGCGTTGGTAAAAATTAAAGAATATTTGAAATAAATCTATAATCCCTGGAGATACCAATCATAATATGGTAAAAGTAGCTTGCACTGTTTCTTTTTTTCAGATTCAGTTGAAAGATCTAAAATTTTTTGAATTTTACCTTTTAGATATTCAGTAGTCAAATCACTCTTAAATTCAAGCATGATTTGATCTAAAATTTCTAAAAATTCATCAGATGAAACATTATCAAAATCACCCATTATGTTTTTGATTTTAATTTCCAAAGACATGATACTGATTTTCACTTATTCAGATAATTTAAACAATATCATCATCGTCCCAAGTTAATCTAAATTTTCCTACGACTCTAAACATGTTAAATTTAGCACCTTTTTTAAAAATTAATTTATAGGATTTATGTGAAGTATCTTCTACCTCCAAAGACACATTATCTTTCTTAGTCTGAAAGATGATAGGATTACTTGAAACTGAGGTCCATTCTTCTTCATCAAAATCCATGTGAAATTTAGTATACAGCAAACCCATTATTATTCATAAAATAACCCTGAATAAAAACTAGATAAAATCAAATCTCAGAGACATAATGAGGAACATTAACCTGATGGTAACTTACAATTGTTGGGAAAATTAACTCATAATCAACATCATTTTTAATAATTTTAAAAAGTTGTGAAATTAATTGTTGTATTTCCAAGTGTTCATCCCGATATAGTGTTTTTTTAGGATTTTTTATGGAATCCAAAATCGTAAATCCATTATCAGTTTGTAACAGATTTTTTAAGATCATTATTCCAAGCATAATCTTTTCATCAACATCCTTGTGTGAAAAATCTACATTTAGTTTTTTAATTTTTAATTTTAAATCATGATATGTTTTGTTAGTATGTTGTTCCAAACGTTGCTGAGATTTTTCCTTATAATTTGAGGTGATTACATAAAATTTCATATTTGCTTTTTTTTTAACAGTTAGGATTTCCTTTTCAACTAATGAATTGCGACTTTTTTCAAAGGTTGTTTTTGCCATATATTCAGGTACAATAATTTTTATCAAACCGTTGTGGTGTAAGTCAGGATTATCTTTAACGCATTGTAAAATTATTCTTTCACGCTCAAAGTTTTTTATCTTGGGCTCATTATGACTCATCATATTTAGGTCGACCTATATTAAATGAGTCAACTATTAAGGTGTATTGCACTACATCAAAAAAATAATTAACGAAATAATTCCAATTCTTCAAGAACTTTACTCATGGAATGTTTCCAACGTCTCATTTCATCTATTTCATGAGGGCGATTATCTTCCAAATCTTTTTTCTTTTTTAGTAATTCTTGGTATCTTTGATTATCGACTCGAACCATGTACAGAATTTAAAAATCAAATGATATTATTCTTTAGGAATTTGGAAAAAACTAATTATTTCTATCTAAAGCGCTATTTCAGAAGACAGGTGTTTGTTGCATCATCAAATACAGTTCCTGCTCCACATTTGGAAGTAGTTTGAGTGCCTTCTAAAAGACAGGTGTTTGTTGCATCATCAAATACAGTTCCTGCTCCACATTTGGAAGTAGTACCAACATCAGATTCTGTTGTTTCACTAATTACTTCTGTTGGTGGTGATACAAGATTATCATTTGAAGAAACTGTTTTGTCAAATCCATTACTCAGTACTACTACGCCACCAAATACAGCTAAAATTGCCAACACACCTATCACTATGAGAATATTTTTTTTATTTCCATTGTTAGATTTTTTTTCAATAACCTCATCAGGTATTTTGTCAGGAATTTCTTCAACAGGATCTTCTTTTACTTCAGGTTTTTTTATGTCACTGCCACAATCAAGACAAAATTTAGAATTTACAGGAATTGACTTTCCACATTTCCAACAGTAAATATGTTCCAATTCAACAAGTTCCTCTTCCTCATTTTCTTCATAATTATCTTCAACATGTTTAGAAGTTGGGGTTTCAGGTGTGTCCTCAAATGGATCCTCACCTCGAAGTTTAGATAATTTTTTTTGTGTTTTGACTTCTTCAATGTAATCATGAATTAAATGATCAAGATATGCCCTATCTGAACCATACACGGTTCTTTTTTGTTTTAACATTAATTTGATATGTTCTAGTCGATATGGGTCTCCCACTTTCATTTTGATTAAGATATTTACCTGATCTAACAAGGATTGCAATAATTGAAATTATATTTCTAAAATTTAAGATTACGCATTATAAAGTAATTATTCTTTATCGATAAATTCGCTAACACCTGGTGGTTCAGGGGCCAATCCTTTTCTTTTTCTAATATCTTCTACAGCTGTTTTTAACATAGATTTTGGAACTTCAGTCCATTCTTTAAATGAAGTATTCCATGTTGCACGTCCTGCAGTTTGACCTCTCATTGCTTCAGATAGAGTAAAAGTTTCAGAAGCAGGTATTTCACCAATGACAATGCTTGATGCACCTTTTTGCTGCATGTCTAAAACTTTACCACGTTTACCAGAAAGTATAGTTGCAACGTTTCCAACTAAATCAGTCGGTACACGAACTTCAATTGCAAGAGTTGGTTCTAAAACAGCAGTACCTGCAGTCAATAATGAACCCATGCATGCTCTACGAGATGCAGGACCTAATTGAGATAGACCTCTATGTGCAGTATCCTCATGAGGTACAAAGTGAGTAAAAATAAATTTACAATCTCTCATTTGTTCTTTACAGAGAGGACCTTCTTTCATTACATCATCAAATCCAGAATTTATAGAGTCAGTAGATTCTTGAACAAACTGAACACCCTTTGTTCCATTAATCAAAACATTACCACGAGAATCAAATCTCATTACTCTTTTAATTGTGTCAGTATCCCAACCAGCACCTTTGAGTAAATCAGCTACAACTTTCTTATCTTTCATATCACTGATTTCACCTGTTCTTAACATATGAGCAATCTCAGGCTCTAATGGTTCTACTTTCATGAAAATTTTATTATGTCTATTTGGAGATTTTGCCATAATTGCTTCACAGCCACCTTTGACAGTTTCCCTATAGTTAATCAAAGGTTCAGATGTAATAATTTCACATTTTGCATCCTGAATTCTATGGGTTGCAACGTCTAAGTGTAATACACCCATTCCAGCAACAATAGTTTCACCACTTTCCTCGTCAATTTTTACAATTAGATTTGGATCCTCAATAGTTAGTTGTCTTAAAATTTCTACAAGTTTAGGTAAATCTTTAGGATGTTTTGGTTCAATTGCAATTTGAACAACAGGTTCTGAAACATATTTCACACCTTCAAACATCGGAATATCTTTAACAGAAGATAATGTGTTTCCAGCACGACATTCAGTTAATCCTAATAATGCAGGAATGTTTCCAGCACCTAATTCTCCAACTTGTTCTCTCTGATTGCCCATAAAGAAATTAACAGATTGAACTCTTCCATCTCTTTTTTCATCTATAATGTGAAGTGTTTGTCCATCTTTGATAGTTCCAGAAAATAATCGACCAATGGCAACAGGACCTGCTGCAGGATCTAATACCATGTTTACAACCATCATAATAGTTGGACCGTCATCCTCACCAGCAAGTAAAGCCTTACCAACATCAGATTCTAAATCACCTTTCCAAATTTGTGGAATTCTATATTTGATAGCATCTTGTGGTGCAGGATGATGTTTTACAACCATTCCAAGAACGGCATCAGCTAATGGTGCTTTTTCTACAAGTTCAGGAAGTTTTTCATCAGTATATGCATCAATTACATCCTTGAATGTAATTCCTCTTTCTTTCATTAAATCAGTGTTAATTGCCCATCGGTCTTTGGCAGAACCAAATGTTACACTTGCATCCTGAATAGATACTTTCCATTTTTCCTTGTATTCAGGTTCAGCATAAGTATCAACTAATTGATTGAAAGTAGAAACAACTTCTGCAAGTTGTGCTTGCATTTTTTCTGGAGTTAATCTTAATTCTTTAATTAATCTGTCAACTTTGTTGATAAACAAAACAGGTCTCACTCTTTCTTCAAGTGCCATTCTAGTTACAGTTTCAGTTTGAGTCATAATACCTTCTACTGCATCACATACAACTACTGCACCATCAATTGCCCTAAGACTTCGAATTACCCTTCCACTAAAATCAACGTGTCCAGGAGTGTCAATCATGTTAATTACATACTCTTGATCTTGTTGAGAAAATAGTAAAGTTACATTTGCTTGATAAATTGTAATTCCTCTTTCTTGTTCTTCTTTATCAAAGTCCATTGCAAGTGCTTTTCCAGCAGCTGAAGGAGCAATAATTCCAGAATAAGCTAAAAGACTGTCACTCATGGTTGTTTTTCCATGGTCAACGTGAGCAATTACACCAAAGTTACGAATATTTTGTTTATTTTTAATAATTTTCAAAACTTCTTGAGTTGACTTGAATTTTGCCATAATGCGAAAACCAGTCGAGCATTATATAATGTCTTTGAATTTTAGTCGTGAATTAAATTTAGGATTTTTAATCTTTAAGAAAATTATCGTTAATGGAAAATTTCGGATAATGATCGATAGTAAAGAAATATCAAATATACTTCAATGATGATTTGGATATTTATTACGACTGTTTAAAAAATAAGTATGGAAATTTCTGTTGGACATACTCCTGATTCTGATGATGCATTCATGTTTTATGGAATGTTTACAGACAAAGTACCATCACCAGACTTTACAGTAAATCATGTAATTGAGGATATTGAAAATTTGAATCTAAAAGCAACAAATCCAGAATTAGATGTTACAGCAGTTTCAGTACATGCATGTGCATACATTCCAGGATATACAATTTTGAGAAGTGGGGGCAGTTTTGGAATTAATTACGGTCCAATAGTAACAGCTAAAAAACAAATGACAATTGAAGAATTAAAAAAATGCAAGATAGCAATTCCAGGAAAAATGACATCTGCATTTTTATTACTACAATTAATGATTGGAAAATTTGAATATGTTGAAATGAATTTCAGTGACATTCCAAAAGCTGTGGAATCAGGTGAAGTTGATGTAGGATTAGTAATTCATGAAACACAATTATCATACGAACAAGAAGGAAATGTAAAAATTTTAGATGTTGGTGAATGGTGGGATAAAAAAACAGGCGGGTTACCCGTACCCTTAGGAATTAATGTAATGAAGACAGATTTAGGCATGGAAACAATTGTAAAATTTGATAAATATTTGCAAGCATCCATTGAATTTGGAATAAAGAATTTTGATGATGCTTTAGAATATGCAATGCAATATTCCAGAGGTAAAGAAAGAAAATTAATTGAAAAATTTGTAAAAATGTATGTAAACCAAGTCACAGTAAACATGGGAGATCCAGGAGAACAATCAATTAGAAAATTATTTGAGATGGCTAAAGAAAAAGGATTAGTTCCAGATTTTGAAATCAGTATTGCCACCAAGTAATTATAGAACAAAAAAATAATAATTTTATGTCAAGTGAACTTGATGGAGATGGGATTGGAGGAGCAGTTTTAGAAGTTTTAACTGAAAATGCATTTAGATTACTTGTAAGTCATACCAGAAAAGACAATAAAGGAGATTACGGAAAAACAGAAAAAATAATTATGGGTCTAATTAAAGAGGCAGAAGACGGACAACGTCCAGAACAAACTAAAGAAGATTTAGAACGAGCATTAAAAGGTAAATTTGTTACATGTAAGGTACAGTATAGAGATAAAAAAACAGATGCTCTTATTTGCAATGTATTTGTTCAAAGACCACCAGAATAACAACACAATAAAAAAAATAGAAATTAATTATTTATTTTTCAATCATTGTTTTTAAGAAAATATGATGTTGTTCACCAAGAGAGGTTAGATCATAACCCACTAAACCTTCTTTTTTTATAATCTGAGTAACAATTTTTTTAGTTATCATTATTTGTAAAGTGGGGTTATTTTTAAATGGGTAACCAGGATCTTTGTTTAAAATTTTAAAATATTCTTTACCTTTACTAGTCAATGTAAAAACAATATTTTGTCTATCTACAGAATCAACAATAGGTTCTAAAATCCAATCATTAACTAAATCAGATAAAATCAAACTATCATCAGAAATATTCTTAATTTTTTCCATATATGTTAAAAAACTATACAGTATATGTAATTTGAATAGAATTATTTACTTTAAAAATTATAAAAACAATGGCTAATGATGATACCAACGGGTTCTATCTGATTCCTCAATTTGATGATACTTTGCCGAATTTTGAAGCCCAATAATTTAAATCTCAATTTGATTTGCAAGAATAATTGTCATTGTACCATATACTATCAAAGACAGTGCAGCAAGGAAGCATCCCCAGTTTACCATCTTTTCGTATTTGAATCCGCTTCGGTAATCAAGAAAAATACCTCGAAGACCATTAAATCCATGAACAGATACTAGAATCAAAATTAATTCCAATAAAATTGCATAACTCAAAGTTTGATAATTAGCAACTACAAATTCATAAGATAATGATGATGCAAAATTTCCTGTAGAAAATCGTACAGAAATATGCAATGCTACTAAACCAATAGCACCTAAAGCTGTTCCATAATGGATTTTTCTAATATGGCTCTCTCTTATCCTTAACATTAGAAAAACACATCCAATGCAAAGTACAATGCTAATGCTGAAACACCCATGGTCACATAAATGCACAATCTATTTTTTTTCCCCATAGATTGAATTTGATAAGGATAATCAGGTCTAGCGGGAGTTCCAATTCCAAGTCCACCTTGCTGAAACATCAATCTAATTCCATTGATTGCATGGAATGTTCCCAATGCGATCATCACAGACAATACCACAAAACCTGTTGGAGAGTATGTTAAGAACAACATCTGACCCCAAGTCATACGATCAAGAATCGATATCCCATGAATTACATGTACAATAAAAAAAACTAGCAAGTAAATTCCAGAAATTCTCATCATTAACCATGAAAGTCGACTTATCCCATAACCTGTTGGATTAAACCATGCACGAATTCCTTTTTTATTTTCTTTATTCAGACTTTCGGTGATTATAGGAACTATTTAGGACCTATCCGTCTTAACTAGCTGCTGACCAAAATGATATAATACAGATAAAGAAACGAATGGTTATGACAGATGATGTATGTGATTTTTGTAAAGGAGCAGGCTCAAGTTCAACAAATGTATGCGTCTATTGTAATGGAACAGGAGAATGGAATCAGGCTGCTCAATCATACGTAAAAAATCATATCTGCCAATGTATCGTATTAGATAGAAAATTTTGTCCAGTTTGTAACAAACCATGTCATCACGATACAAGTCTAAATCCAAAACAAACAATTGATTCAGGTCACGGTGGAATGTCAGTGCCTGAAATACCAATGTAGTCAAATAAAGAGCAAAATAAGAAAATAGAAATTATCAGAAAATTAAAAAATTTAAAAAAAATAACAGAATTTTACAATAGTTTAATTACAACATGAATCGATGAAATTTAGAAAATATGTCATACAATAGAGAAGATAGAGAAATGTTTGATGCAAAATGCGGAGATTGTGGAACGGATTGTCAAGTACCATTCCAACCAAAACAAGACAGACCTGTATATTGCAGAGAATGCTTCCAAAATCACAAACCAGAACCACGAAATAGAGATAGATTTGGTGGAAGACAAGGTGGTGGAAGATTTGGTAGAAGAGACGAGAGACCACGAGAAATGCATGATGCAAAATGCGGAGATTGTGGAAATGATTGTCAAGTACCATTCCAACCAAAAGAAGACAGACCTGTATATTGCAGAGACTGCTTCCAAAATCACAGATAATACAAACAAATTGTTTTGAGAAAAACACTCAGAACTTTGTAACTTTTATTAAATTTTTATCTTAAAAAAACCTGCAAAAATAAAAAAATAAATTCCCTAATATATGATGAAATTTAATTAATTTCAAAGATGGTCCTTGTAAATAAAAAAATACTAGCAGGAGGAATGGCAATGGTAATTGTAGGATTAATACTTACCATAAACATCAGTGCCACAATTCCAGTTGGTCAAGCAGGAATGACTGATGAAGAGAAATTAGATCTAATGTTAGCAGAACAAGAAAATGAAGACTACAATACATTAGCAGGTATTTTATTTGGTTTAGGGTTTCTACTTGTATTGATTAGTTTTGGAGCAAGAAGGAAAAAAGGCAAATCAACAAAGACTGTAGAAAAAAAAGCAGAATGATTTTGCAATTTAAATAAAATTATAATTTATTTTCTAATTTCGATGTATTAATTTTGCAATTAACCAATAGGCAATGACAATCGGAGGAAAAACATAGATGCTTGTACCTCCAAACCAATCAAGAATATCAAATACACCATCAGGATTTAGATAATCTTCAATCATAGGAATATCATACGTACCATAAACATAATCCATACCAATTGCAAATCCAGAGGCAATAATTCCAAGAACAACACAATTCCTACCTAATTTATCATATTGACGGCCTTGTTTTCTTAAAATAATCATAGCAATTAGACCACCAATGATACTTCCAAATGCAGGAAGTAAATAATACAAATTACTTTTTGATTTTAAATTGGACACGATAATGCCACGTTTTAGTTTGTTTTATACATCACTATGTTTGTAGGGTATTACGTTTGATTCCAAAATCGCGTTAACCAAATCGGGTTAACAAAACGTGTTAAATGAAGAACGGAACTCTCCATTCTTCATGAGGTTGGTTAAGCCTCTTCAAGTTTGACCAATCTCACTTTTGATAAACTATTTTAAATTTAAAATTACTTAAAAAAATGATATGATTCAAGCAGAGATTAGCATATACCCAATGGCAACAAAAACCACTAGTGCTAGTTTTTACATTGCAAAAGCAATTGAATCAATTAAAGATATGGAGAATTTAAGATATGAAATTAATTCTATGGGAACAATTTTAGAATCAGATAACATAGACACCATCAATAAAGCATCAAAATGCATGATAGAGACAGTTCATCATTTAGGAATTAACAGAGTGGAAGTAATAATAAAAATAGATTCAAGAACAGATAAGCAATTAAAAATGGAAGAAAAAATTGAATCGATTAAAAAGCAAATGAATTAGAATTGTTTTAAAATACCAAAATGAGTATTTCTTTGAGCAGGTTTACGTCCTATTTCTTTTACCATAGTGGCTAATTCATCAACTGAAGATGTGGTAGGTTTACCTGCTGCACGATAAATTTCTTCAGAGAATGCAGTTCCAACTAGATCACTCCCACCATTAGATAATGCAACTTGAGCTAATTTCTTACCGTAAGCAACCCAATAAACAGAGATATTGTTTAATGTATTTGCAAGCATCAATCTAGATAATGCAGTGATTCTCAAATCATATACCGAAGAACATTCATTATTTACCAAATTATCTTGTTCCAATTCAGTGTTATCTAAACTAAATTTTAAAGGAATTAAAGTTACAAATCCATTTGTTTTCTTTTGAAGTTCACGGATTTTTATTAAATGATCTACAATATGTTCAGGTTTTTCAATATGACCATATAACATAGTAACATTACTTTGGATTCCCATGGTGTGAGCTTCTTCAATAACATCTAACCACTGTTGTCCAGTACATTTACCGCGAACAATTTTGCCGCGAATATCAGGATGAAATAATTCTGCACCGCCACCAGGCATAGAATCTAACCCAGCAGTCTTTAAACGAGACAAGATTTCCTTTGTAGAGTTTTTTGTAAGTTTAGATAAGAAATGAATTTCAGCTGCAGTTAATGCTTTGATATTTAATTCAGGGTGACTTTTTTTGATGGTTCTCATCATATCTTCATAATATTCTAACGGAAGTTCAGGATGAAACCCACCAACAATATGTACTTCTGTTGCACCCATTTGTTTTGCAATTCCAACTCTCTGTTCAATTTCTTTAGGAGTTAAGGTGTATGCATCATCCTCATCGCCTTTTCTATAAAATGCACACATCTGACAACTTGCAGCACAAACATTTGTGTAATTCATGTAATATGATGCAGCAAAAGTCACAGTATCACCAACTAATTTTTTTCGAGTAGAATCTGCAACAGCGCCAAGTAAATGTAAATTATCATAATCCATTAACTCCAAGCCATCCTTGTAAGACAATTCCTCACCGGCTAGAGCTCGATCTAACGCCTGAGAATCCCCTACAAGTTGTTCTAACATACACATCAACCCCCTCATCAGGATATATTCCTTATACTCTTAAGAAATAAGTAGGCAATCAAGTATGGAGATGTATGGTACTTCCATTAGTAGACGAACATAAACCAAAATGCTACTTGTGTCATGAAGGTTTTGAAACTATTGAGAAATTAAGAGAACATCAAAATCTAGAACATGGAGACTTTTTTGAATCCAATGAAAAACAAACAACTAGAGAACCAGCACCTGGAGACGTTACAGTTTTTTAGATTTTGAATTTAGAAGGTTTTGGGCAGTTTCTTTAGATATTTGTGCAAGAGTACAATACTGATCAATAGATAATGCTTTTTTAAAATACATTATTGCCTCAGAGAGTTTGCCCATTTCACCCAAAGAAAGTCCTTTGTAAGCAAGTGCCATAGAACATTTTTTATCAATTTTTAAAGCTAATTCATAACAAGTAATTGCATCTAAATATTTTTCATCCAAATGAAATGCAGATCCTTTGTTAATTAATGCATCAACATTATGAGGGGAAATTGCAAGGGCATTATCAAAACAACAAATAGCAGATTTAATTTGACCAGTAATTTGCAATGTAGTACCCTTATCAATCAAGGCTGAAATATTTTTAGAATCAATACTTAAAATTAAATCATAAAATATTAAAGCATCAGAATAATTTTCATCCTCAATGCAATCATTTGCTTTTAAAAATAATTTTTTTATTTCTGCATTCAATAAATTTTCTAAAAGGTTGTCAATAATATAGTGATCCTCAGAAATTAATGATTCAAAATCAATAGGGTTAATAGAAATTAATTTCTGCATTACTTAATTTACAGATTAATCTTAAATTAAAAGCCAAGTCATACTGATATTACCTAAAAATCAGATAGAGTATGAAAAATAGCCTCAAAAGAAGAATAGAAATAGAGAAAAGTAGATTATTCTCTAATTTACTGACAATCCTTACAATCAGGATCAACACATACAGGATTATGTTTTCCATCTCTTGTAGGATGTACAGTATCTCTTCTTCGTTGGGTTCTAGTCATGAGATACTTAGGACATTATCACTAAAAAGATTAGTGGATAAAATCAAGATGAAAATTTATCACGAGGATCAAGTTTCAAAGAATTATTAAAACATTCCATAGATTCAGCATAACGCCCCATACTTCTTAGAGCAGTTCCCTTGAAATTCCACAAATCAGGATTTTTTGAGTCTAAAAGAAGCGCCTGCTCAAAAAAAGATAGAGCCTTATCAAAATCACCATTTTCTAAAAAGGACTTTCCATTCAAAACCAAATCATCAATTTTAGTCATAATAGTAGTTGATTTTACATCTATTAAATTTGAAGGAAAGTAATGAATTAAAAATTAAAAATATACCACTAAATACAGCAAACAAAAAATCAAATTTAGTATAAAAAAATGAATAAAATCAAATTTTTAATAATTTTTACAATCATGATTGGAACATTACAAATGTCATATGCACAAGAAAACGAATCAAATAGAGAATTGAAAGTTTCAGATGATGAAAAAATAATATTGTTTGCAGGGTTCTCAATTGCAGTAATTGCAATATTTTTATTTTTAGCTAGAGATGTAATATTAAGGAAAAAAACAACATACGATAAACAAGAACATGAATCAAAAAAAGACAAAACATATGAAAAATATCATTCAGACTGGGGAGATGATTATGAGGAAATTGGCAAAAGAGGCAACAGTAAACAAGATAAAGAATATAGAGATTATGCATCAACCAATGATTTACCAAATTATTATGAAATTTTAGGGGTAGAAATGGATGCATCACCTGAAGAAATTAAGAAGAATTTTAGAGAGTTAGCAAAGAAAACACATCCAGATAAAACAAAAGAGAATTCTGAAGAAGAAATGATTAAAATCAATAAGGCATACGAAGTACTATCAGATGAAATATCAAAAGAAAAATACGACAAATATTTTAAAAAAGATTAGACAGATTCTAATTTTACAATAATCATACTGAGTTCAATTGAATTTGGTGTTTGTACACTATTTGTTAAATTAGTAAATATGTTGACATGCATAATTTTTTCACCTAATTTGATTTCAGCAGTAATTTTTAGTTCACCAAATTCAGTATTAGGACCAAGCATTTTTTTGGTGAGTAATGAAACAACACTAAGATCCTCAATAGAGCCTTTCATTTTATATGCAAATTTTTCTGAAAAATACACTCCACCACGAGTTGTTGGTTCATTTACAGGGATAGAGGAATTTTCAATTAAAACGTCCAATAAAGTAAAATTCAGATCATTTACAAAAATAGTAAATTCAGGAGAACTTTTTGTAGTATAATCCATAAGTTTTTGAAGTAAATCAGAATCTACAGACATTAAAAAAAATGAGAAAAGTAATTGTATTGAATCTTGTGATTAGAAAAATCAAGGATATCACGATCAATTACATTAAATCATTTAAAGAGCAGTAGATCATATTTAAAAACTCAAATTATGATCGAAATATAATGCAAAAATTTGCAAATGTGCATTCAATGAGAAATGAAATTCTCAGTTTAATGACACAGCAAAAATTAGAAAATGATTGCTATTTAGAAATGTTAGATTTTACAATTGACTTGTTTGAAAGTCAAGGTCTAGGAACAGAATATTATGGATATCATAACATTAATCATGAATTAGAAGTTACGTATGTATCACTTTTAGCTATAAATCAAGAAAAAATACAATTCACAGAAGAAGATAAAAGACATCTATATGTTGCAGCACTTTTTCATGATTTTGATCCTCAAAAAAATGTAGACAAACCACACGAAGAAAGTGTTTTGAAATTTATTTCAACTGATAAAAAACTTCGAGAACTACTAACGTCAGCAAAAATTGATTTAGAAATTATAAAAATTTTGATATTGAGAACAACATATCCATGGAGTGGGAAAACACGAGAGAACGCAGAAGAAGAAATTAACCAGTGTTTTGAAAAATCAGAAATCACTAGAAATAATCTGCAAGTTCAAAAACATATTATGGAAATGGGATGGTATTTGTCAGTAGTAGATAGAATTAGCGGTTATGCATTAGGAGATTTTACAAAAGCTATGGAAATGGCAAAAATGAATGCACACGCACTTGCATGGAGACCATCAATAATAATAAGAACAGCAGTGGCATATTTTGAAGAAATTTTGAATAAAGAAGCATCAATGTCAAAAGCAATTCTGAAAACTTTGCCAAAGGAGATGAGGAAAAATTTCTTTGATACAGTATTATCATTTATGAAAATTAGACAACAAGAAGTAACCATTCAAGCAGATCACTCATATGAAAATCTAAAATTAATTCCAACAATAGAAAATCAATCTTTACAAGAAGATTCAGAATTTGTTCAAACATTATATGACATATTTTTAGAATTACCAAAACCTCTACAATTTGGAAAAGAGCATTTTAAAGAATCAATTAAAGATGAAAAAACAATAATCAATACACTCAGATTAAATGATAGTAAGGGAGAAATTGTGGGATTTTCTAAAGGAGGTCCATTAGAAAAATATCAATTACGTGAAGAAATAAGAGATGAGCATTATGGTTTAAAAAATACTATATTTTTAGAACCTTTAGCCTTGAAAATGGGGTATTGGGGATTACGTGGAGGCAGTGAAATGAGACATTTGTTCATCATGCAAGCACATTCTATGAAATACAAGTACATGACAAGTTTTGCATTGCGAGATGTGATCAAATCTAGAATAAATAAAGAGGATGCAGAATTTGTTCAACAATTTGATCCTGAAAGATGGGATTATTATCGAGTTAAACTTTAAACAAATATTGAAAAAATTAATTTTTAAATTATTAGAATCCAATATCAAAGGAGATGTTTTAAACAAAGAATATCAAAAAAAATTTTATTCCGTAGATTCAAGTTCATATCAAATTATCCCCAAGATAATAATTATTCCAAAAAATGAGGAGGATGTCATTAAAACAATTAAAATTGCAAAAAAATACAAAATATCTGTAACAGTTAGAGGAGCTGGAACAGGATTAGTAGGTAGTGCATTAAATGATGGAATTATTATGGATATGAGAGAACTCAATACAATCAAATTAAATAAAAAATCAGTTGTTGTAGGTTCAGGAACATTAAAAGGCAAATTAGATCAAATTCTACAAAAAAATAAAAAATTTTTCCCCCCAAACCCATCAATTGGAAATTTTTGTTCAATTGGAGGTATGTTAGGAAATAATTCGAGCGGTAGTCGTAGCATAAAATATGGAAGTATGATAGATAATGTTTTAGAAATTACATTTATTGATGGAAATGGAAATAAAATAACTTTACCTAAAGATAAAAAAATCAGCAATAGAATTTTTAAGAATATTAAATTAGATAAGAAAAATATTCCAAAAACATCAAAAAATTCATCAGGATATAGAATCGATAAAATCACATCAGAAAAAAACGCACATAAGATAATTATTGGTTCTGAAGGTACTCTTGGAATAATTCTGACTGCAAAATTAAAGATAATAGATAAGCCAAAAAAAAGAATTTTGTTCATTATTGAGTATAATTCAGTATTTGAGGCAGCAAAAAATAGCATTGAAATTAATAAAACAAAGCCATCTACGCTAGAATTTGTAGATAAAAATACACTAAAACAAATAAAATTTAAGTTTAGTAAAAAAGCTAAATGTTTACTTTTTGTAGAATATGATGAAAATATCAAGAACTCTGAAAAAGAAATAATTTTAAAAAGCTCTGGCAAAATTATTCAAAAATTAACTAGAAATGCAGATATGAGTAAATGGTGGAGACACAGAGATGCGTCATTACATTATAGTTTAAAATCAATTAAAAAAGAGAAAAGAGTTCCACACATAATTGAAGATGCAGCTGTTCCCGTAGAAAAAATATCAAATTTATTTTCAGCGCTAAAGAAAATTGAAAAAAAATACAAAACAAAAATAATTAGTTATGGACATATTGGAAATGGGAATATTCATGTTCGTTTAATTATGGAAAAAAATGAAACAAAAATAATTAAAAAAATTGCAACAGAGTATTTTGATGAAATAATTGAAAATAACGGAACAATATCAGCAGAACATGGAGATGGTTTAGCTAGATCAGAATTTGTAAAACAATTATACGGTAACAAAAATTTCCAAATATTTAAAAAAATCAAACAGCAAATGGATCCAAATGGCATTCTTAATCCAGGAAAAGTAATTTCAAATAAAACTACAGTAATTAAAAATTTAAAATAAAAAATAATTTAATGAGAATTATCTTATGACCAATACGAAAAAAATGATTGCGGAACGCAAAAAATGAGATCAGATGTTTGCCTATTAGTAAAAAAAGTTCGACAAGATCTCGCTAATATAACAATGAGCCTACTTGAATTATGACAATAGGATATTGTGTAAAGTGCCGCGACAAACGAGAAATCGGCAGTCCTGCACCATACACCATGAAAAATGGAAAACCTGCAATCAAAGGCACCTGCCCAACATGCAGTACAGCCATTTTCAGAATAGGTAGAGGATAAAGTTTCAAAAAAACTGTTCTTCTATTTGCTAGTTAGGCCTTGCCATAGCGAAAGCAATGGCGACGGATCTTTTTCAATTTCTTGTGTAATTCTATTTTTTAAAACAAATGAGAAATTTTCAATTGCATCATCACCACCATCATCATAGATTTCTTGCCCAATCTCTTTGATTCGATTATGTTTTTCAGAAATATCTGATGAGTCCGGATTTTGTAAACAAAACGTCATTAAATCAATTAATTCTTCTTCAAGCATCATATCCATGAAAATAATTTGGCGGTATTCTTAATGAATCTTTTTTGAAACTAAAAAATTTCTTCAAATCTATTAACAACATAATCCCAGTTTATAACATTCCACCAGGATGTAACATAATCAGGACGTTTGTTCTGATGTTTCAAATAATATGCATGCTCCCACATATCTAGTCCCAATAAGGGTGTTTTTTGAAGAGTCCAAGGACTAGTTTGATTCGAAGTTGTAATAATTTCAACTTTATGATATGTTTCGTTAAAAACTAACCAGCACCATCCACTACCTTGTATAGAAGTAGCTTTTTCAGAAAAGATTTTTTTAAAATTTTCAAAATTATCAAAATAAACATCTATTTGATCTTCTAATTTTCCTCCAGGCATTTTATCACCGTTAGGAGTCAAGGTTTCCCAAAACAGTCTATGATTTTCAAAACCACCACCAAAAAAATTAATTGATGAGCGTCCTGATTCAGGAATAGAACTTAATTCAGCAAGAATTGCAGATATGTATTTTGGGTGTGATGCAGCACCAATTTCAGCAAGAGAATCATTCAAACCATTAACATATGTCTGATGATGTTTTAAATGATGAATTTTCATAGTTTCTTCATCAATAAATGGTTCCAATTCATCATACCCATAAGATAATTTTGGAAGTAGATAATGTACCATAAATTCAAAAATCATAATCCACATATATTCTTCAAGACAAAGTAGGTTATGAGAAAATTAGGAACTATAGATTTAGAAGTATTATTTTTAGCAGTTAAAGAAAAAGGAACATTTGACGAAAATAATTTAGAAAATTCAGAATTAAAAAGACACGGAGTAGGTAAAATACTAGATACGTTAGCGTCACTTAAAGATAGAAAGTTTATTTCATTAAATTCAGATGGATCTTTTTCAATAACACAATTAGCTCGTGAAATACTTTGGAGTGCCAACATACCAATTTGGGGAAGAATATTGAGACTGTTACAAATTAAATCATGCAATATAGATCAAATAACAGATATCCTTGGAGTATCAGAAGATAAAATCAAACAGGAATTAGAAGAATTAAGAAAAAACGAATTCGTATTAATGTCACCACAAAGACAAGAGGAGAAATTAATCAAAATATATGAAATATTACCAGAGGGAATTCAAGAAATAGATAAAACAGATACTCAAGGATTCAATAAATCAAATTTTAGAAAAGTAACATTAAACGGAGGCATCATAGAAATAATAAATCAAATACAAAATGAGATACAAAAATCAAACATTACAGAACATGATAAAAATAAAATTATAGAAAAAGTGAAAGATTTGAAAAATAGATTAGAAATATAATATTTTTTAAAAATTCAAGAATTTATTTTGGATGGGAACAAAGTTCAGTTAAAACACCATCTAAAGATTTTGGATGAATGAAAGTAACTTTAGTTCCTGCAGATCCTGGGCCAATTTTTCCCAAGAATTGTATACCACAACCCTCCATTCTTTCAACTTCACCTTCAATGTTATCAGTGTCTAATGCCATGTGATGAAGTCCTTGACCCTTTTTATCAAGGAATTTTTTAATTGGACTCGAATCATTTGTTGGTTGCATCAATTCAATTCGTCCATTTTCTAATTCAATTATTGCAACTTTAACTCCTTGATTTTCTACGGTTTCAAATTCTACATGATCAGCACCCAATGCTTGCTGATACACTTTTGCAGATTCCTCTACATCATTCACTGCAATTGCAATATGATCAATTTTCAATTAAAAGACCTCCTTTGGACGATACTCACCAAAGACTTCTCTGAAAGTATTACTAATTTCACCAGTGGTTGCAAATGCTTTTGCAGCTGTAACAATGTATGGCATGAGATTTTCTTCAGTGTCAGCTGCACTTTGCATTGCAGATAATGCTTTTTCTAATTTTTTAGAATCTCTATCAGCACGTAATTTTTTAAGTGCCTTCTTTTGTTGAACCTCAATTCTACCATCAATTCTAAGTAATTCAGGTTGTTCCTCTTCTTCAGAATATTTATTGACACCAACGATTATTCTATCTTCATTATCAGTTTCTTTCTTTAGACGGTATGCATTTGCTCTAATTTCAGATTGGAAGAAACCTTTCTCAATTGCTTTGACAGAACCTCCCATTCTTTCTATTTTCTTCAAATATTTCCAAACGTCAGCCTCAATTTGATCACATAATTCTTCAAGATAATATGAGCCAGCAAGAGGATCAGCAGTTTTAGTAATACCACTTTCATGTGCGACAATTTGTTGAGTTCTAAGAGCAATTTTTGCAGATTCCTGAGTAGGTAAAGCAAGGGCTTCATCTCTAGAATTAGTATGAAGAGATTGAGTACCACCAGCAACAGCTGCCATTGTTTGGATTGCAACACGTACAATGTTGTTATTAGGTTGTTGTGCAGTTAGTGATTCACCACTAGTTTGAGTATGGAATTTTAATTGTAATGAACGAGGATTCTTTGCATGGAATTTTTCTTTTAGGATTTTTGCATATACCTTTCTTGCAACTCTGAATTTTGCAACTTCTTCAAAGAACTCAATTGTGCAACAAAAGAAAAATGACAGACGTGGTGCAAAGTCATCAATTTTTAATCCCTTATCCAAACAAGTTTGGATATATGCAATTGCGTTTGCTAATGTGAATGCAATTTCTTGAGTAGCTGTGCAACCAGCTTCTCTCATGTGATAACCAGATATGGATACAGGATACCATGATGGGACTTTTTCTGCACAAAACTCAATCATGTCACCAATTAACCTCATAGAAGGTTGCGGTGGATAGATGTAGGTATTTCTTGCAATGTATTCTTTTAAGATATCATTTTGAGTTGTACCTCTAAGTTCTGTACTTTTGAATCCCTGAGATTCACCTACTGCAATATAATATGCAAGTAGTGTTGATGCAGTTGAATTAATTGTCATTGATGAACTAACTTTTCCAAGAGGAATACCATCAAAAGCAGTCATCATATCTTTAATTGAAGTAATTGAAACACCTACTTTTCCAACTTCACCTTCAGCTTGTGGGGAATCTGAATCATATCCAATTTGAGTTGGAAGATCAAATGCCATACTAAGGCCAGTCTGGCCTTTTTCAAGCATAAATTTAAAACGTTCATTGGTTAATTTTGCATCACCAAATCCAGAATATTGTCTCATAGTCCAAAATCTTTCACGGAACATTCCAGGATGTATACCTCTAGTGAATGGGTATTTTCCGGAATCCTCAGCAGGTTTCTTTTTGTTAGATTTTTGGTAAATTCGTTTTACAGAATATTCAGAATCAGTAAAAATTTTCTTCTCAGTAGCCTTTGATTTTGTAGATTTTTTTGCAGCCATAATATCACTTTATCAAAGATTTACTTAGTTTATCTCCAGCAGTAAACGGATCTATTTTTTTAGATTGTAATTTTTTAATATAATTTGAGAATGTTTTGTTGGATTCAACCATTTCTTCAACCTTTTCTTTGATGTTATTTAAAACAATATCCTTCAATTCTGCTTCAAATCGCTCCAAATCCTTTTCAGTTTTAAAATTCTTCTTTATTTTCATCATATCTTTGAGAGTTTTTGCAAAAACAGTAATTCCAGAATTTTTTTTTACAGAGGTCTTTAGAATCGTAGGATTTCTTTTAGAATCACCTATGAAATCTCGTACAGCATCAAAAAGTTGGTTAGTTCCAGGAAGATCACTTTTGTTAACTACATAGATATCTCCAATTTCAGTCAATCCAGCTTTAATGGTTTGAATACTATCTCCAGTATTTGGATTAAAAACAACTACAGTGATATCAGCAATATTAGATATTTCAACTTCGGTTTGTCCAGCACCAACACTTTCAATAATTATTGGATTAAACCCAGCATATTCTAAAACTCGAATGCTATTTCTTAATGAGCGGGAAACAGCTCCGGTAGCACCTCTTGATGCAATACTTCGAATGTATGTTCCAGAATCAGTAGATTCAGTCATTCTAACTCTATCACCCAATATGGCACCACCAGTAACATGACTAGTAGGATCAATTGCTAATACGGCAGGTTTAGAACCCAATTTTTTTAGAGACATTGCTGTTTTATTGATAAGGGAACTTTTTCCAGCTCCAGCAGGACCAGTGATTCCAATAATGCTGGAATTACCAGAATCTTTGAAAATTTTTTTTAAGAGTTTTTTTGTTTCCTTTTGATCATTTTCAACAATTGTTATTGCTTTAGCAATTGCACCACGTTTGCCTTTTTTTAAATCAGAAAGTAAGTCCACTATAAAATTAGATTTGGAAGTACAATAAAATGTTGTATGCGATCTAGGATGGGTCATAGATAGTGTTTGGAATAGGAGTATTCATTTCATGAATTTCAGTCTTAATTTGAACATGACCAAATTCTTCATGTTCAACTTCTAAAACTATTGGATGAATAGCCCAACCATATTTTGGTTCGTTTGTAAATGGTACAATTTCAATAAACTGAGAATCAGAAAAAGATTTTTGAAATGAATTTTCCATTCCAAGTATTTCAAGAATTACAGAAGTTGTTTTTTCAGATTTATCAAAATAAGAAATTTCAACATAACCAGCATCATAATAGATTGCCTCCACTTGAAAATTTTCACGAAGAGGATCCTTATCATCAGTAGCACCACCTGTTAAAAATACAATTGCTAAAACAGTAAAAACACCAAGAAATATTGGAGGACCTAATTTTTTAGCCATTTTTGAATTCTTTTCGCATGGTTCTTAAGAATTTAGAATTAATTCTAATTCGTTCTAAAGTTTGACTTTGAGTCCTTTCAGTTCCAGGTGTAGGGTTATTTTTAAAAAATAATTTAATTTCTTTTTCCATAGAATCATCAGCGACTCCAGTAATACTAGCAACAATACGATTAAACAAAGGATTTCCATGTCCTACTTTTTTATTGATTTTTTTCCAATTTTTCTTTAGCCATGACCACAAAACCTTATCACCGTAGGGATTTCCAGCAATTTTCATTATCGGGAGTTGCATATTTTGAGATCTTACAGCAGCAGTTTGGGAGAAATCAAGTGTTTTAATCAGTAATTTTTTATCTTGAAATCCACACATTGCACCCAAGAAACGAAGTTTTTCCTCCATTGTTTTTGCATTTGTATATAATTTTTTTAATTCAGCAAAAATGGCGATAGATGCTGGTTTTGATTGTATAGAAATACATATGGCTCATGGGTACTTGCTTCATCAGTTTTTTTCACCAATTGCAAATAAAAGAGTTGATGAATATGGTGGCTCGTTAGTCAATAGGTGCAGACTATTATTGGAAATTTCAAAAAAAATTTATAATTTAACAAATAAAAAAAACATAATTTTAGGAGCAAGAATTACCGCTCATGATTGGATAGAAGGAGGCATAGATATGAAAGATTCTATTTATCTAGTTAAACAGCTTGAAAAAATAGGATTGGACTATATTTGTGTAGCAAGTGGAGGGATAAAAACTAAGACAAATTTAAAAACTAATACTAAATTTAATTTAAAACTTTCATCAGCCATTAAGTTAGAAACATCACTGTCTGTAAGAGTAGCAGGAAATATAAAAAATATTAATGAGGCTAAAAAAATAATCAAAAACAAAAAAGCTGACATTGTTGCTTTTGGCAGGTCATACTTGAAAAATTCAAATTTTTTATTTTTTGATAAAGAAAAAAGTAAAGAAATTCCAAAACCCTATTTAAGAGCTTTTGACTTCTAAATATTGAGTTAATACTTTAACTAATCTTTTTGCATTATTGATATTATGAGAATAACCTATAAAAATTGTGCCACTTTTAGGAATAAAAATTAAATTTTTTAATAAATACTCTTGAAGATCTCTAGTTTTTCTTAAATTTGGATCATATTTTTCTTTATACATTTTATTTATTATTGATTTATTTGAAATATCTATTCCTGATAAATAATTATATCCTTCCTTAAAAAAAATAGACCCTAATAAAGCAAGTATAATTCCAATCAATACTGCGCCAGCAAAAAATATACTATTTTTATGTTGTTCAAAAAAAGTTAAATTACCAAAATAGTCTATTTGCTTATTTGCCCAAGCTAAAGACATTTTATCTAATAATATTGCAATTAAACTAATACACAAACCTGCTTCAAGGGCTAATCCAATGTTGAGTTGGTTTAAAGCAAGTAATAGATTAAAACCTAAACCTTTAGCACCTATAAAAGCTGAAATAACAGCCATAGAGAAACACACCATAATCACCTGATTTACTCCTATCAAAATATCTCTTCTTGCAGTTGGAATTAATACTTGGAACATCAATTGAGAATTAGTGCATCCACTCATTCTTCCAGCTTCAGTCACTTCAGGAGGTATTCCTCTAAGTCCTAGTAAAGTTAATAATATCATTGGTGGGACAGCTACGACCATAGTTATTATAACTGCAGCATGATCACCAACTCCAAAAAGAACAATTGCAGGCACTAATACAGCATATTGAGGCATAGTCTGCATAACTAAAAGTATTGGGTATAAAGCTTTTTCAACTCGTTTGCTTTTATATGCTGCAATACCCAGTCCTAAACCAAAAATAAAAGAAAGTGGTGCTGCTACCAATATAAAAGAAAGAGTTTGCATTGAAGGTTTCCATTGACCAAAAATGGAAATATAAATCATAACTATAGCAGCAAATAAAGCTAGACCCCTACCACTCAAGTTATACCCAAGAATTACAGCGCCAGCTGTAACGATTGTCCATGGTAAACCTGGTAGTTTTGCCCATGGATTTGCTCCTATCCAATCCCAACTAGTAAATGCAACAACTGTTTTAACGCCTCCTAATATAACTTCTCTAATTAGCTCAATTAGAAATGTCATAAACGCTGTTATGTTTCTTGTTAATTGAAGTACTAAAGGTCGAGTTTTGTATGATTGAGTATTTTCATTCCAAAACTCCATTGGCATCCATTCATTCATTAAAAAAAATAAAGAGTCATTTATCCAAATAGGCAACCATCCAAGAAGAGGTGGTAATCGCCAAAAAACATCAAATGCATAATATCTAACTTCTGCACCAAAGAGTGTATAAGCACTTTGATTTGGATCTTTAATAAATTCAGCCTGTCCTCTTATAAACTTGTAAGTTTCAGGAACATCAATTGCAAAACATAAGAAAAAAAATACAATCAATAAAAATAACCATTGAAATAACTTTGGATATTTTTTTAATAGTTCCATATATTAATCATTGTTTTTTTTTCCACCAAAAACAGTATTAATTATTTTTGAAGGTTGGACAATTCCGACTATTTGATCATTTTTATCTATCACACCAACAGATTTTTCTTGATTTAAAATCTTTTCAGCAACGTTTTCGATTATTTCATCTTTCGAAACTTTTAAATCACTTAAATTTTCATTATTAGGTTTATCCATAATATCTTCAATTTTTAATACTTTTTCTCTGGGTACTTCTTCAGTAAATTTTCTGACATACTCTGTGGCTGGTTTTAGTACAATGTTAGCTGGTGTATCAAGCTGCTCGATTATTCCATCCTTCATAATTGCAATTCGATCAGCAAGCTTTAGTGCTTCATCAAAATCATGGGTAATAAACATAATTGTTTTCTGTAGTTTTTCCTGAAGTCTTAAAAATTCATCTTGCATTTCTTTTCTGATTAATGGATCCAGTGCTGAAAATGGTTCGTCTAAAAACCAAATATCAGGTTCGACAGCCAGGGACCTTGCAATACCTACTCTTTGTTGCTGACCACCAGAAAGCTCTCTAGGAAAATAATTCTCTCTCCCATCAAGACCAACAAGTTTGACCATGTCCATAGCTTTATT
>ENA-OWPI01000461-OWPI01000461.1-marine-metagenome-genome-assembly--contig:-NODE-461-length-56794-cov-11.037379_pt1 | contig 56794 bp, 31 predicted proteins | sample MGYA00238138_ERZ651775 | MGnify/ENA primary metagenome ERZ651775 (study PRJEB26906, sample SAMN06265043) | marine metagenome | isolation source: Helgoland LTER site | place: Germany:Helgoland, sampling...
CTGCCTATTGGGCGGCTAAAAATGGTCATCTCCACATACTCGAATATCTTGTTGAGCGTAAATATGATAAATATGACGAAGATGCGTGTTGGCTTGCGGCCATGAACGGTCACTTAGACTGTTTGAAGTACTTGCACGAAACCGCCAAAGCGCCGTGGGACGAGGACGCCATACGCTCCGCGCACGAGAACAACCACCCCGACTGTGTACAATACCTTCTCGACAACAACTGTCCTCTCCCATTTGGTTGGCGATACGAAGATGGAGAGTTACGCGTACCAGAATCAGAATCGGAATCAGAATCCTAATCAGAATTACACTCGTTGTACGCGATATCGGCATTTTTCGCTTACCACGTCACAAAGCCTCTCACTTCCCTCATTTTATCTCGACTCCCCTCTCGCGATAAAACATGCTCGCAGAAACACACCACCGACTCCTCTCTTCTCTTCACGCGTCGACGACGACTTCGACTCGGCGCACTCGTCTTCAAAGCAGCAACAAAAGCGGATTCGTGTCATTCACTGCGCGTCGTTTACGTTTCGGAACGAAGAGAAACACTTCACGTTTCCGCGCTTGGGGGAAACCAATCTCGTCGTCGACGACGAAGGATGAAACGACAACAGAAACGCTCCGAAAGGACGACGACGACGAAGAAAAAGGCGCCGTGTTTCAAGGTGTCTACGAATTTGCCAAGCACAGGTGTTATTACGAACGCAAAGGCGACGTGAAAGAGGCAAAAGTGCACGTGATATTCTTGCACGGATTTGGCGTTGGGACGTTTCACTACAGGAAGCAATTGAACGCGTTAAGCGATGAAGAAGTATGCGCGTGGTCGATGGATATTTGCGGCCAAGGCAAATCCTGGCCTAGAAGCGGAGAAGACGTGAGGGATTTTGAATACAGCATGGACAGTTGGAGAGACCAGGTGGAGTACTTCGTGAGAGAGGTTGTTTTGAAATCATCGACGGAGGAGGCGAAGGTGAAAGTGGTGCTCGCGGGGAACTCTTTGGGCGGGAAGTTGGCGCTGTACGTCGCCGCGACGAGCGAAGATATCACAGATGGGATTATTTTGTTAAACGCGACGCCGTTTTGGGGATTTCTGGAGAAGAGAGTGCGCTTTTTGACGAAAGAGAACGAGTTCATCGTGAAATTGACGCAACCGTACTGGGATAACTTTCGATCGAAAGAAAACGTGAGAAGGCTGTTGACTTTAGTCTACGCCGACAAAACTAAAATCGAAGAATCACTGATCGAGAATATAATCGAACCCACTGAAAATGAATTCGCAATACGAGCTTTTATCAGCACGTTCACCTCGCCGAAAGCGTCTCGATTGAGTTACGACGAAATGTTAGAAACGATACGCGATCGAAACGAATCGATGTTTTTTAAAGTCGCTCTGTGTTACGGTCGAGAGGACCCGTGGGTGGTGCCTTTGTGGGGACAGCGTTTGAAAAGAGTGATTAAAAACGCCACGTATTACGAATTAAGCCCATCTGGACATTGTCCGAACGACGAAACGCCGGAAGCCGTCAACGCAGTCGTTCGGTCGCTTCTCGACGAGTGGTTTTTTTCCGCCGAAACAGCGTCTGTTCGCAGCACGTTACCTAAAAAAATAGACGGCGTCTCGATCGAGTTAGTCGACGGGTCGCCCAGGAACGTCTTCGAGAAGGTGGATTATTGGAAGATACGTTCGTCTCGAAGTTGTTGTCCTCGTCGTCGGCGTGATTAGCGAGCGCATATGTGTGATCAAAAATACAACACTTCAAGGCAACCCATTTTTCTCAACAAAAAAACAAATTCAAATGTTCTTCTCTCGCGCCGCGTTACGATTCAAACCGATATCCCTCCTTCCTCCGAAAAGGAGAACACGAAGGTCAAAAGGAAGAAGCGTTGCCGAGCACCGCCAAAAAGCTTTATTGATGATCAGAAATAAAGTCGAATGGGTTTTAGGTAAAGTTCTTTTCTTCTTCCCTTTCGTTGTTGGGGAATTCGAGAGAAACACCACGCGCACCACGCACGCGTCCTCTCTCTCTCTCTCTCTCTCTCTCTCGTCTTCTAATTAAACGCGCTTCTCACTTTTGCGCGTGCATTTTGTTGTTCGTTTTTTTATCAAAGCTCGTTCGTTTCGTGTCGTCTCTCGTCGCGTTCATCCGAGCGGCGCTTTTGTCTTCTTTCTTTTGTAAATGCTGACGTGGCAATGCGTATCTTTTCTCATAACGCGCGCAACAACGACAGAGTCACCGGAATGTTCGATCGCTACCTCGGACAAAATCTCAGAGAAAACGATGCCGATGATGCTCTCCAGCAGTTATCATCGCGGTGGGTGTTTGACGATTCCAATCGACGAGACTACCAAAGAGTACGAGCAGTGGAATCAACACGCGCAGCACACAAAGTTGCGATTCTACGTCGACTCGGCGCAGCGCAAAGCGCACAAAGGGGACGACTGTTTTTACATGCAAGTGGAAGACGGGTGCGTGGAACTGAGAGACTCGAAGAAGAGGGCGATTAAAGAGGTGCGCAAGAAAGAGCGCGTGAAGTTGGAACCTGGGATGTCGATTAAGTTTCACGACGCCGGTGAGTTGCGCGTGTTGAGAAACGTCAACGCCCACGCGTAAAAATAACACTACTACTTTACTTTAACAATAACCGCTCGAGATAATATATGCGCGAGATAATATGCGCGCGAGCGAGGAAGAAGCACGATGAATGTAATATGGCACAACATACGCGTTGAAATACGAATGTTGAGCGTGCGATGAAAAACAAAGTTGTGAACAACTCTGTAATATATATAATACAAATTCTAATACGGCAACGATTTCAAAGACCGTCCAACTTTCTTCAACTTTTCCTTTCGCACCTCTCTTTTCTCTTTGCGAATGACTGCGTTCTCGGAAAATTTAACCTCGGTCGCTTTCGCGTCGGCGAGCGATATGCACGTTTTCAAATCCTCGTTCGAGGAGACTTTTCTGAAAGCCGCCGCCGCGCTCGAGCTCGACGAGTCGTCGTCGCTCGTTTTTTTCGTGAAATCAATCACGGACGCGACCGTGCGTCGCCCTAATCCGAATCTGCGCACGCTTTCGCGAGCGTGATGCAACGCCAAATCTTCGCCGTCTAATCGTTCGGTGCCTTTCAAATAGGTTGTCAATGCCGGCGTGTATTTTTTGCACGACGCGGTAGTTTCGTCGTCGCGTTCTTCTTCTTCGACGTCGTCGTCGTTCGGGAACACATCGATTCGAGCTACGGTAACCGCAGAGGTGTCGTTTTCCAAAAGAGTGCGTCTGAAGAACCCTCCGACGGATTTCACCGCGGTCGACGTGTGCGCGGCGACTTGTTCGGACGTGAGTATTTGCGGTATCGATTTCGGAGAAGAAGATGGCGCATCTCCAATATCATCCTCAACGTCAACATTACTACGACCACTGGCACTACTGATTTTAGTACTCACCACAGACATCACACCACCGCTCCCATTCTCCACGCATAAAAAACTCAAAACGCCATCGCCTTTCGTTCCGCTAATAACGCACGCGTGCCTGGTCACAATCGCCTTGTTCCCTCGTCCTCGCCAATGCTCGCTCCTCGTCGTTTGCGAATACACGCTCTCGTTCACTCTCAACGGCGTCCCTAACACCTCGCTCAACCCTTTATACTCGCTCGACGCGCTCTTTGCCAACTGTTTCGATATCCCAACCGCGTCCAACGGTCTTCCTTTCGTCAACGCTCTCATCATCGCCGCGCTCGCAATCGCGCTCGCGAGTAACTCCTTCTCCACTTTTCGCGAGACCGAAAACCCTTTCTCGAACCCGCGTTCGCTGAAATCTTTCGTTTCTGCGAGAACGCGCCACAACGCGACGGTGACGCCGATCGTTTTGAGGATTCGAAAAAAATGTTCGTTGTGTTGTCGAATCGCTTTCATTTCTCTCTTTTTTTGTCTGTACACGTGCATTGGATTTTGTACCTGTTTCACCATCTTTTCCATCTCGCGATATCCGCGTTCCCCGAGCGTTGCTTTTAACGCGCGTCGCGCGTTCGTTCGGAAAGCGCGCGTGGCAGAAGCAGCGCGTGCAGCGGCGGTGAATGTATTGTTGTTCTTCAAACCACTCGATGATGATGATGATGATGATGATGATGATGTGGAAAACGGTCGAGAACAAAGCGGGGACGTCGTTGACGAACGTGATGCGCGTTTGAATACAGCATTCGTGTTCGACGACGAAGCAGAACACTCGAACGAGGACAGAAGTCGTCGCGCACTCCTTTCCAGGGAAGCTGCGCGTCGCGAAAAAGCGCGAGTCGTGTGCATTTCGCTCTCGTTTCAGGTGCGTCTGTGTCGGATGAATAATGAAGATATTTCGAAATCTGCTTCTCTTGGTAGTACATTGACGCGTACATGTTTTGATGGTACAAATCTCTTTATCTATCTATTTCTCTCTCGCAAAGGCGTTTAAATGGTTTCTAATCTTCTCCTTCCTCTTCTAGCATGCCCATAACTTCCATGAAAGCGAGCGAGGAGCGATCAGCGAGGGCAGCATAGTCGACGTCGTCGTTTCCGGCGTCGTCGTCGTCTGAAGACACCGCCTCTTGGCGAGGCACGAGTCGCATCGGGTGCTCCTCGCGGAACGTCTCGTGCATTCTCCAATAGTTCCAATCCCGATCCGTTTCCGACTCGGTCGATTTACACTTTTCCTCTTCCTCTCTCGATTGAATTTTGGACGTTTGAACTTGATTTTTAAGAAACCCGAAAAAGATTCGCGGGAGTTCGTTTTCCTCCTCGTCTTCTTCGCGTTCGGATAAACGTTCAAACTTCCAACCTATAAAATTTCTGCAGCAATAACAGGACTCGCTTGACCAACCGTAACGATCAAAGAAGCATCGGAACGGGTTCACTTCCTCTGCACTTCCGGTCCAGCCGACGTCATAAAATGCCGGAGAAATATTAGGACGGGTGAAGCTGTATAAATGGCTGGCGCTCGCGGTGAGAATTTCGCACTCGTGCAAATGTGGATTGAAGAATATTTTCGACGCTCCTGGACCGTAAACTAGGATTGGGTCGATGGTTTCTTCATGAACAGGCGGGTTGATCGCCTTAATCGCTTTACTCGCATTGCCGAAAGGCGAGTGACACTCTCTGCATTGTAAATAAGAAACTTCTTCCTTTGCGTGTTTCAACACTCGACCAGTCGTGCCAATCGGCTCCGCGATACCTTCTTCCGCTTCTGCCGTTTCACCATCACGAAACAAATTTTTACCGGCAGCAAAACACGCTTCCACGGCAGATGTACTCTCTAAAAGAGATTTGCTGATGCGTTGTTCGTATTTAGAGCCGATGATGTCGCGCACGTCTTCTGTGATTTTGAATAGCCCGTTTAGCAAATCGAAACGACAAAACGGCACCGGCGCTGGACTGTTGGCGACACAAATGTAAGGAAACGTTCCGTCGTTCATCGACTTCGCCAACCTATCGTTCCCTCCGCATCTGTTCACCATCGCGGCACACTTCGTTGCCTCTTTCAGCAAGGATTCACAACTGACTTTCGCTGTTTTCAAAATCGCTCTCGACGGATCCAATTTCTTCAGGTATCGAGCGCTCTGTTTCGTTTCCGCGTTTCCATCTTGAAACAAATCCACCACCGTTCCTTCCCGAGCAGCGCGAATCTTTTGTCTTTGAACTTCGAAAATGCGATGAAGATTTATTCTGACTGTTCTGGCTTCCTCGTCGGTCATATCGTCGTTTGGAACGTAAAACTGGCCGTAAAGCTCATCGTAAAGAGGTTTCGGAGGCAGTCGAGAGATCTTTTTCAGCGCACATTTTATGCCGGTCCCGATTAAACACGCGTACGTGCACCTCGACGCATCCAAGCTGAATTGATTTTCGTGAGTTCCGTAACGTCCTTCGTTCACGAACCAAAAGCTGCCCTCTTTGCTAATCAACTCTTTCCGCTCCTTCTCGTCGACGAACACGATTTCGCACACCGTGCCGACGTATTCCTTCTCGCTCGCGTCGTCGTTTTCTTCGCCATCGATTGGAATCGTTTCGCACTGAATCACGCCAACGAACACTCGACGACGACGCTGCTTTTGCTCATCATCATCTGATGTCTTTTTCATAATCCCTTTTTCGAAAAACGACGACGTCGAACTGTTTCGTTCTACGCTCCGCTCGATGTCTCGGCGTCCTTCGCGAAACTTTTCGCACGCCTCTAAAAACGGTAACGTGACTGGCATTCGACTGACGAAACTTCCCGGCACGACGACGACGTCTCGGAAGAATACAATCGGGAAATCGTGCACGTTTGAGAATAAGAGTTCTCCTCTTTTTTCCTCGTTCGTTGTCTTCATCGTTGACTTCTTTTACTTCTTCTTCTTCTTCTTCTTCTTCTTCACCGCATCATCTCCTTCACGTTTTTCTCATCGTCATCGTTTCCCCTAAAACGCAAACGAATTTAAGAGACGCAGAGAGAGAGAGACACACACACAGAGAGAGAGATTCGAGAGAACGAAGAACACCAACAAAACGTGCGACGCCTACGCGTATTCTTCTTCCATCGGTAGTATTCGCGTTTCCTTCTCTCGAAACGCAGCTTTTCTCAGAGCGCGATACGCTAAAAGTGAAAGATAGTTCAGAGATACAAAAAACGGTAAAACGTGAGAAAAAAAAACACGCATGTCAGATGAGAACACAACGCATATTACTTTTGTGTGTGTCGTTGAGAAAGGAGCGCGAGGATATAAACGCGCGCGCAAAAAAAGTGATACGCGACGACGAGAAAACCAAGAAGAGTAAACTTTGCGACAAGACGACGCGCGGGTGGACCCGCGGAAGAGAGGAAGAGGGAAGCGTTTCGCGCTCGTCGAAGTGCTCCTTTAGTACGTACCAGAGTAAATTCAGGCGTTTAGGGGAAGAAAAGTCCTAGAAAAGAACAACACTTCTCTGCACTTCATCACTTCTACTCGCGAGAAGAAGAAGAACAACAACGCGCTCGTTTCAAAATGGCGAGCGGGAAGAAGAAAAAAGCGTCCTCCTCGTCGTCGTCGTCGTCCAAAAGTGCGACTCACAGTGCCGGAGGAAAAGGAGAAAAAAAGAGCAGCACCGCCGAGGTTTCACAACGCGCTGCGTCCGAAACGAACTCCGGGGGTGCAATCCAATTGCCGAGGAAAGAGGGCGACCTCTTCAACGACGCCTTGATCGCGTACGAGCAGCGGAAGTTCAAAGACGCGTTAAATGCGATCGAGAAAATCCTAAAAAAGTTCCCCAATCACGGGGAAACCTTATGCATGAAAGGATTAATCGTTCGCAACTGCGAGTTGAAACCGAACGAGACAGAGGAAGAGAGGAAGAAAAAAGCGCACGAGTTTGTCTCCGTTGGTGTAAAAAACAACATTTTTTCGCACGTCTGTTGGCACGTGTACGGATTACTCCACAAAGCGGATCGAAACTACAAAGAAGCGTCGAAGTGTTACTCGCAAGCGCTGAAGATTGACCCGAACAACTTCTTAGTGGTGAGAGATTTAGCGCAGGCGCATTTGATGTTGCGAGAGATGGACGAGTACGTCGACGCGAGGAGGAAGTTGTTCGAGTTAAAAATGGGGCAACCGGGGTCGAGCGATCGCGCGAATCAAATCGTGATTGGGTTATTTATGAGCGAGAAGTGGGAGGAGTGCTTGGAGATGTTGAACGAGTTCGAGAAGTTCGATACGATGGACCGGACGAGGAGGAACGGGGAACTTTTGGCCAAGAAGAAAGAGATTCCGGAACCGACGTACGAGGATACGTTTCAAGAGAGCGAGATTTTACTTTTCCGGGCGGTCGTTTTAGAGAAGATGGGGAAAGTGGACGAGTGCGTGGAGTTGTTGGAGAAGAACGAGAAGAAGATTGTGGACGACGCGGCGAGACTGACGCAGCTGTGTCGTTTGAAGATTGCGAAAGGCGACGCGACCGCGGCGAGAGAAATCGCCGAGAACGATTTAGTCAATCGCATGCCAGATAACGAAAAGTATCACGAGTTGATGCACGAATCCATGAATACGAAAGTTTCTTTGATGGAGCCTCCGATGGAGAGAAGCGAGGAGGATATTGCAAAGTTGAAGACACTTTACGACGCTTTACAAAAGAAACACGCGAAATCGAGCGTGTGCAAACGATACCCGTTACAAATCGTCAACGATTCCAGCGAGTTTGAGAGTTTATTAGCAGAATACATACAAAAGCCATTGCGGAAAGGCGTGCCGAGTTTGTTCGCGGACATTTCGTCGTTATACGGAGGCATTCACGACGAGGAGAAATCCATAGGTAAAGTCTTGAAAGCGGCGGCGGATTCGTTGAAAAAAAGCGGCAAGTTCCCGTCGTCGTCAGATAATAAGGATGATGTTTTGGAGGCGAAACCAAAAGAGACGCACAGATACGCGTTGAACTTACTCGCCATGCATTACGCGAAAATAGGTAAAATCGACGAGGCGTTGAAATGCATCGACGAAGCGATTGAAGCGAAGGATGAAAACGACGGCGATAACGACGGGGAACAAGAGAAAGTGCTGGAGTTTCATTTGAACAAATCGAGGTTTTTAAAGCGAGCGGGAGATTTAGAAGGCGCGTACGAGGAATCCGAAATCGCTCGCAACATGGATTTAGCGGACAGATACATCAACTCCGTCTCCGTAAAGAGAGCTTTTCAGTGCGGTAAATTTAGAGAGGCGGAACGACTGGGCACGTTGTTTACTCGGGACGCCGAAAATTACAAGACGAACTTGTTTGACATGCAATGCAACTGGTACGCGTACGAAGCCGGTCACTCGCACGAAAAGTTTGAAAAGAACACGGGGAGAGCGCTGAAATATTACCGCGAAATTCGAACGCACTGCGAACAAATCATCGAAGACCAAATTGATTTCCACCGGTACTGCGTCAACGTGAAACGAACTTTGAGATCGTTCATGGACACTTTGAAAATGTGTGACGATATCTACGCGTCCGCGTGGTTTAAAAAAGCCGCTCGAAGGGCCATATTAATCTGCGTAGACATGCACGACGATCCGTTGGAAGCGAAAAAAGAGCGCGTGGAAGCGAAACTGTCCAAGCTGGACCAAGAGGAGCGCAAAAAAGAACGACAAAAGACGCGCAAAGAGGAAGAAAAGAAAGAGAAAGAAGTTGAATCGTTTGAAAGACTCTTAGCGGAGGACTTGAAAAGGGCGAGAGAGACGAAAGCAAAGAGGACTGGGAAACCAGTCAGCGGCGAGAATAGCAGCAATACTACTACTACTAATAATAATAAAGATAGCAACAACAACAATAGCGCGATCGAGAAAGAGTATCTCGAGGAGAAGTACGGCGCCAAAGCGTTTGCGCAAGCGAGCAAAGATCCCATGGAGGAAGCGTTGAGTTTTATGAACCCGCTTTTGATGAGTGCAAAGAATGATGAGGACGTGAACGTGCAATCTTTAGTGTTCTTGGTCCATTTCAAACGCCAAAAGTGGGTGTTGGCGACCAAAGCGCTGCGAAAGATGGCAAAGTGCGCGCCGAAGAATCCGTTGACTCACCGATGCGTGGACAGTTTGTCGCGAGCGATCGCGTCGATTGAGAACGAAATCGAGAAACAAGTCGTACAATCCACAATATCTTCGTTGAATGTAGACAAGGTTAATGTTCAGTGCAAAACGCTCGTGGACGCCGCGCACCTCTCCGTTATGAAGAACGACTTCGAGAAGGCGCTTTTAGGCGCCGTGGACCCGCGCAAGACGTCTTGGAAAGAATGCCGAGACGCGTTGGAGGTTTTCGAACGCTCTGGGAACGCAACGTTTTACGAACAGTTCCACAAAGCGTGCACGAGCGCGTTTCCGAGCAAAAGTAATAAAAGCAAGGAACATCCTTCCGTCGTAATCTCTGCTGCTGCGTTTGCGAGAGTCGGCGTGGAGGATTCCGTGCGTTCCGCTCCGTTTCTTTAAACAATTTACGATTTATAATAATACAATAATGGCGCTAAAACAACATACTTCGAAGACGAGGTCACTACTTCAAAGCTTCCAACCGTTTCTCAATCTCGTCCTTCTCCTTTGCTTTCTCTCCTTTCGCCGTCGTCGTCGTCGGCGCTTCCGGCAAGTCGCTCTCAAACTCCAACCCGTGTTCGTCCGCGATGGCGCGCATCAAATTCGCCACATCCTCCGGCGGCGTCACGTTCGCCACCGACTCCCCCATCGCCTCGCCCACTAATTGCGTTTGCACGTCTAAGCTTTCAAACTGCTTCTCAAACTTCTCCATAGTCATCGCCGCTTTCTCGATGTCGTTCACTTTTAACGACAGGTCCAGTTCTTTCACCACTTTTTGCATCGCTTCGTTCACTGAATTCATCTTCGCTTGCGTCTCCAACCGAGACACGACCGCGTCCAAACGGCTCGCCAGTTGGAGTAAGTTTAACTGTTCGTGTTTTTTTCGAATCGCGTCCGTGGCGTAGATTTTGGCGCCTTCCGTGTTGCCATTTTTCATGGCGAGTTTACACTTTGACTTTAAATTCGATTCGTCTTTGAGACATTTTTGGGCGGATCGATTGAGCGATTTGGCCGTGAATTTCAAGTTGAATATTTGGTCCAACAAGCGAGTCTCGGCGCGCTTTTTCGGGTTTACGAGGTCGAAGAGGCCCATTGTTAAAATTAGTGTTGTTCTATTATTATTGTTGTTGAATTATACTCTTCTTCGTTTGTGCGTGCGTGTGGTTCTCGTGTATATAAAAGTGGAGATTTCTTTGTTGTGGGTGCCTTTAATAACTGCTCTCAAACGGAAGCGTTTACTCCTATGCGTTTCGCGCGAAAGCTAAACGTGTTCTAGCACGACTATGATATTATTCATTTAAACGCTATCGCTAGGGTGGAAAACGTCGTCGTACTTTGCCCCGGTGATTCTTTCACTTTCCTTCCACAACTTAGCCCAGTTTTCCTGGTCCAAGCTGAACGCGTTGGACGAACGAAAGGCGTGTTCTCCCGGTTTCCCTTCGTTGGAAAGTTCCGAGGAATATTTCCCGCCCTCGTCGTTTTCCAACGCTTCGCTCGTGGCGACGAAGATTTGTCCTCGCGCGCCTTCCGGCGGGTTGATTAATCGACCGGCTTCGCGTAAGTTGACGTACCAATCGATGGGTAAATTTCGTTGGAGCTCGGTATCCACCACTCCCGGGTGAACGCAATACGCTTGAATCTTCGAGCCTATTTTTCGCAGTTTTCTTTGTAACTCGTACGTGAACAAAACGTTCGCCATCTTCGTCCTCCCGTACGTGATCCACCCCCAACCGGGATACCCGAACACGCCTTCCGAGTTCAAGTTGAAAAAATCGACGAACCCCCACTCGTGCGCGATAGACGCCACGTTCACCACTCTCGGCTTTCTCTCCGGATATCGCTTCTCCGTTTCCAGCATCAGCGGTAACAGCTCTCTCGTCAACGCGAAGTGACTCAAATGGTTTGTCTGCATTTGCAATTCATTCGCGTCCTCCGTGAGCGTCTTTTCCGGAAGCGCCATCACCCCGGCGTTGTTCATCAACACGTCTAATCGATCGTATTTCGATTTAAACTTCTCCGCGAATGCGCGCGTCGATTTGAACGAGGATAAATCGCATTCCATCACATCCACGGAAGGGTTTGTTTCGCCTTCTTTTCCTTCTTCATCGTCTAAAAATAATCCGACCTCTCGCATCGCCTTCCGTCCTCTTTCTAAGGACCGACAGGCGATGACGACGGAATACATAAACTCTTTTTCTTTTCCTCCGTTTTCGTCGTCCGCATTCATCGTCGACAAACGCGCAATTTCTCGAGCGCTGATGCATCCTAAGCCGGTGTTCCCTCCGGTGATGACGACGACTCTTTTCGCATTCTTATTCTCGTTCGCATTCGTAGCACTCCTTGAAGTCTCCGCATCGCGGATGGATGACGACGACATCATCGGACGAACGAATCGTTCGCGTCGTCTTTTTTGCCGGACATTTTCAAAAGCGCTCGAACGTTCGCTCGAAAACGAGACAGATGGTACGTTTTGGGAAAGATACGAGGCGCGCGGCATCCTCGTTTCTCTTTTTAACGCGTAATAACGTATATCTCGTGCTCGATAAAGCGGGTAATTTATGAACACATCGGAGTGCTCAAATCGTCATTTTACGCGTATATTCTTCCGCGACAACACTTCACTTTGTGCACTCACAAAACACACGCATCGAACGAAACGCAATTCCACGAGATTAACGAAAAAGTGAAACGCTCCGAGCGATGACTTTACTCGCGTGTAAAACGTATTTTCGCGTCTTCGCCGCGCATCAAAAGAAGCTTTGTCTCGTGTAGAGGCGAGAGCGTTTCCTCATTCACGCGTACACGTGTGCGAGATGATGAATGCGACGAGAACGTCTTCTCGCAGACGACGAGGATGATTCGAGGCGAATGAACGTGACTCCCGAGTGGTCGTCGATCGTCCCGACGTCGGTCTCGCAAACGCTCGCGTTGCGAGAGCGCGTCTCTCACGCGTCGTTATCATCCGCAGGAGCGCAACAGTCCGTGGTGAATAAAATCCGATTCAATCACACCGGAGAGTACGCGGTGACGTGCAAAAACCGAGCGGTATTCCTGGTCAACCCGAAAACAGATGTGTGCTTAAAGACGTACGAAGGCGCGCACGCGAGGGAAGTGCGAGACTGCATAAGTTCTCGAGATAATTCGAAACTCGCGAGTGTTGGGGGCGATAAAGGCGTGTTCGTCTGGGACGTGAAAACAGGGCAAACGGTTCGCAGGTTTATCGGACACGACGCGTTCGGAGTGAACTGCGTGAAATTCTTACTCGGTCATTCAAACGAGGAGAGCGTGATTGCGTCGTGCGGGTTCGATCGGTGCGTGAAGTTTTGGGATTTACGGTCGAACAGGCAACACGAGGCGATGGAGACGGTTGGATCCCAGTTTAGCGACGCCGCGATGGATTTGACTCTGAGCGGAGGGAGAGGAGGAGGCAAAACGAACGAAGTGACCGCGTGTTCGATCGACGGAACCGTGAGAACGTTTGATATTCGCAAAGGTGAGTTACGCGTGGACACTTTGTTCGGGCAACAACCGGTCACTGCGGTTGAAAACAGCGCGGACGATAGGTTGGTACTCGCCACGCTGCCGAAAACAGTCGCGCTCATGGACAAAACCACGGGTGAAGTGTTACAAACCTTCTCTGGTTTCAACAACGACCAAAACGTCGTTTTACGCGCGACGTTTACCCCGGACGATCGATACGTCGTCCTCGGCGACGCCGTCGGCGACATTTGCATATGGGACGTGCTCTCGAACGAGACTTTGAATTCCCAACCGCAGCGAATACCAAACGCGCACGCGAAATCCATATCCAACGTCTGTTTTCACCCGTCCGAAGCGTCTTTCGGCGGAAAAGGCGGAGGTGGTCGTAAAAAACATCTCATGCTTTCCTGCGCCGCCGACGGTTTCGCCAAGTTCTGGTCTTAAAAAAAAGCCTTTGTCGTCGTCGTCGTCCTCGGTCGTCGTTCCGCCAAAAGCGTCGTTTGAATAAGAATACAAATTAGAGATGGATATAGATTTAATAAAAGATCGCAGATACTAACAGAATAGAAGTTTTCCATTCTTAAAACGCGTCGTCGTTAAAGTTGTTTTGTTGTACTCGTCGTTGTTGTTCTTCTTCCGCGCGCTCTAAAACATCCGCGAAACGCCTGTTTTTCCTCACATTTTTGGTTGCTTACTTGACCAAATTATCTTCACTCACATCTCCCATCGCACTCCTTCTCGCGTGACTGTGCTTTCTGAGACGAAGAGTACGAAGGACGGCAAAAAGCACACGGCGCGCTATACATACACACACACACACAAAAACACACGCAGAGAGAGAGCGAGACTGAGCGCTTCTGAGCGAGACAGAGAGGAATTTACCATTGGCGACCTTTGGCAGGAAAAGCGGACCTTTTGGATACATTGGAACCCTCGAGAGGTGTTCTCGTCGCGTGCGAAAGCGCGGACATTCATTCGATTTAGGCCGGGAAAAGGCGCGAATAAAGAGGTTTGAACGAGAGAATACAGTGGTTTTAAGAAGCGCGCTTTAAAGCAGTCTGTCTGTCCGTCCGTTTTCAAATGACCTCGTACTTCCGCTCGCTCGCCTTCGGCATACACGGGTACAGTCAGTACACGAAAGATGGATTCGCGAAAAATATCAAAGACGAAGACGCGGAGGACGATGAATCGAAGGACTGCTTGAAAAGAGATTTAACGAACGTTTCGGTTTTAATAACCGGCGCGAACGGAGGGATAGGGTTTGCCACCGCAGTCGCATTGGCGAGAAGAAACGCGACCGTGCACCTCCTGTGTCGATCCATGCAGCGAGGCGAGAAAGCGGTGAAGGAGATTCTGGACGCGGTGGCGAGAGAGCGAGGCGGCGGAGGAGGAGGAAGACCAATGCCGCAGTGTAATTTGCATTTACACGTCTGCGACGTCGGCTCGAACGTGGAAGTGCGCGCGTTTGTGGAGGAGTTTACGAGATCTGGGCATCAATTGCACGTGTTGGTGAACAACGCGGCGACGTTGAGCACTTCGGAGGCGATCGAGAGAAGCGTGGACGGGTACGAGACTTCTTTCGCGGTGAATACGCTCGGTACGCACTTGCTGACGAGCTCGTTGCGACCGGTTTTAGGGAGGACGAGCGAGTCGCAGAGAAATAGCAGCGTCAGCGGGAGGAATGGTGGGTATTTTGGAAGCATGAGTGCGAACGGAGGAGGAGGGGACGGCGGGAGTCCGGGGTCTATTTTGTTAGACGGCGAAAGCGGGAAACTAAACGCGTTGACGTACGTGCCGAGAGTGATCACGGTATCGTCGGCGGGAATGTTAGCGGAAGAGTTGGTGATTGACGATTTAGAATACACGAAACCGAAAAAGTATTCGGGCGTATCGCAATACGCGCGAGATAAGAGACGTCAGGTGGCCTTGACCGAAAGATGGGCGCGACTGGAAGCGGAGAAGAAACTGCCCGGAAGTTGGTCGCCGGAGAAGGAAGTCGCGAAAAGTAAAAAGGATACTAGAAAGGAAGTTAATAACGATAATCGCAGCAATAGCAGCAGCAAAAAAGGAGACGCGGTAAAGCGCGTCCCGGATATCGTGTACGTTTCCATGCACCCGGGCTGGGTGGACACGCCCGGCTTGCGTTCCTCGTTACCTGGATTTTACAACTCCATGAAAGGCAAACTTCGAACACCGGAACAAGGCGCGGATACGATCGTATATTTGATCTGCCTAGAAGCCGCGAAACTGGAACCTGGTGCGTTTTACTTCGACCGAAAACCAACCGCGAAACACATCAAGATGGGATTCACGCAATACTCGGAAAAAGACGTGGAAAAATTGGCGAAGAAGTTGGACGCCATGGCGTGCGAAGCGAGCGTGCACGGCAGCTTTCGCAACGGAAGAAATTTTCATCAAACGCACGCCGCAGGTGAATGGCGACCGAAGAAATCATCTGATTCTCGTAGCAAAAATAGCGATGGCGTTGGAATCGCGGGTGGGAGAACGAGAAACGGCGTCGGCGCGGACGGCGAGGACACTAGCAACAACGAAAACAAAAACAAGAACAACAAAATAACCAACCAACTCTTTCGCCCGAGATCCATCGGCGACGACTTTGAAGGGTTGGACGGCGACGACTCAATTGAGAACGAAGTATTCACGCCCAGGAAATGGCACGGATTTAACATTCGATGACAGCATGATATTCTTTCTATTAGCGCTCTTTTTGTACATATAATAATCAGACTACTACTGCATGTGTAATTCTTCTTGGTTTACAACATTATTCGCGCTATTTCTGCTACTACTTCATTCTTTTCTACATCAATACATTGTTTTTTTATTCACCGAAGGATTCGGTAAAAGCATCTTGCGATGCATCTTTTGGTGCGTCTTTAGTGGTTGTTCCGTCGCGTCTCTTCTCTTGCCGAGCTCGGCGAGCTTCTGCGCGCGTTCTCGTTCGTTCCCGAGCAACGAATACTTACTGAACCACTCGTCCAACTCGTCGCCGTCCGTGGATTGGTTCAATCGGTCTTGCTCGTCCTCGAAATCGTACCGATGGTGGCCCATGTACGCCTCGGTGACTGGCGCTGCTTCTGTCGTTGGCACCGTTGATGCTTCTTCAGTCGCGACTGGCGTAACTGCTTCTGTCGTTGGTACCGTTGATGCTTCTTCAGTCGCGACTGGCGTAACTGCTTCTGTCGTTGGCACCGTTGATGCTTCTTCAGTCGCAACTGGCGTAACTGCTGCTGCAGCGGCGGTTTCTTCTTCCGTCGTTGCTACTGCCGGAGTAGCCGCGGTAGCGACGACGGTTGTCGTCGCCGCCGGCGTGGCAGCCACGGGCACCGCCGTAGCCGCAGTGGCTGTTGCATTTGCGGTAGTAGCAGATGGGGGTACGGTCGTCGACACCGCCGCATCGTGCGCTGCATTTGAATACTGATCAATCTCACTCTTCACCTCGTTGTACTTTTCCAACACCGGCGTCAAACCTGTCGCATCTAAAATCTTCGTTTCCGTTTCGTTCAACGTCTTGTGAACCTTTTCCTCTAGCGTGTCCAAACCGACCGCGTGCTTTGCGTACGCTTCCGCGCCAGTGATTAAGTTTTCGCGCTCGAGTTCCATTTCTTGTTCCATCTCTCTCTTCTCGTTAATCGTTGCCGTGATTTCGGCGTCGACGATATCGTTGATGATGAAAAACGCCGACATGACGAACATGTATAATGAACCTACGATTAAGACGACAAATGTGACTTTCTTGACCATATCGGGGCCCATGATTAACGCCAACGACCCGAGCGGGTTTAGTAAACTCAAATGCGCTCGATCAGGTTCCTTCAACTCTGGATCTCGATTCGGCAAATCTCTCGCTTTACCAACCGGTCTCTCTTCCGCTTGCTTTCGAGGCAACAAGGTGATCATAATCTCGACTTCCCCTTGAGACTCACCCGGTAACGTCGGATGGAACATCTTCAACCACTTGCCTTGCATAGGGCCGTCCATCATGCTTTTGAACGGGTTCAGAGAAAACGGTTCTTCGTTCGCGTCGTATTTGTGTTCGATGACGCACTCTGGCGACATCTCGCCAAACGTCGAAACATTTCGGATCAACTGTTTACACATTTTCGATAAGTTTATCTTGTTTTCGCCGATGTTATCATCGCCGGAGATCAAATCTTTATCGTACGCGGAAACTCTCAAGGCAATGCGATTACACGGTAACGTCAACTGAAAAATGTTTCTGTAATTGAACGAACCGACGCCGTCTCTGGCAAACCAGTGAATGTCCGTGGACTGCGTTTCTGTGAATCGAGAAGAAGTTCGATCGAGACCGATAACATTCAACTTGAAATACAAATCGTTCTTTCCACCGACGTCTTTGTTCACCATATTTCGCGCTTTAAACACACAGACGCGCATTTCGACTTCAACCACGGGTGGCGGTTGAATCACCAACGCTTTCGGAATGTTGTCGTGACCGTCGTGGATTTCGACGATGATTTCGAGCTCGCCGAAACCGGCGTTGCCGTGTTTGTCCAACAGTTGTTTGATTTCCAGAGGAGGCCTATCGCCCATCTCCGTGTTCCATCGCTCAGAGAGTAATCGCGCTTCCACGTCGACCAAACATTGTCCCAGAAAAACATCCGAGGAATACTTTTCGTAATCGAAAACGTCAAATTTCAAAAGACCGTTACCGGGTAATTCCGTTTTGTACTCGAAGGTTTTGTAAAACCACGGCGTGCACGTGCGATCGATTCTCTCCTTCGAATTGCCAAACTTAATATTCGTACCTGGGACGGAAACCACTAAGTACGGATCGCACAAGCCGGATTGATCTATTGGTCGTAAATCTTTCCCTCTGATGACGTACGCTCTCACGGTTACCGGTCGCGGTTGTTCGCCCATCATCGGTTGGTTGTCGTTGAGATAACCGCCGGCTTGCTTTTGGATTCTGAGAAACTCTTCTTCGCTTATTGTCGCCGTGGTCTTGTCCGGCGTCCAGAGAGTGTTTTGCATGATGGCGGCATTTTTGGCTTTCTTCGCCGCCACCGCCGGCTTATCTTTCTTCGGGTTACCGAGGTAATCGAGTTTGAGAATCTCTGGTGGGCCGTGAATGTACTCGTGCTCTTCTTCGGAAGAGCCGAAATACTTTCGTCTCAATTCCGACACCGAGTAGCAAAACTTGACGTAACCTCCGACCTCTCGCTTCGACGAGTTATCTTCGAAACCTTCGGCGCGGTAGATCGGAACGTTGGTCATCGCCACGTCGCCGAGCTCTTCCTCTAAAGTACCGATTGGTAAGAGCATGCGGTCGTTCATCCACTCTGGAACGTTACCGGAACCGTCGTCGAAAGTGGCCACTTTCTTCTGCTTCTTCTTAGATCGGTTCAATTCTTCATCGTCTTCGTTACTAGCTTTTGCCTCGAGCGCCGCCGCCGCCGCCGCCGCGGCCTCCTCCTCTTCGACCTTCTCCTGCTCTTCTTGCAAGCGCTTGTTCAACTCGTTCTCATCCACAGCGTTCATATCGCCATCGACAGACTCTGGTTCGCTGTCTGTGGCTGCACCGGAGCCATCCAAAGTTCCCGAATCCGACGAGCCCTGATCTGAGGACGACGACTCTCCGTACTCTCTTCCTTCCGTGAGCGTTTTCATCCGTCTCGATTTTGATTTCGTAAACCTCGACATCATGTCATCAATTTCGTGTTGAGCGTTAGCGTATTGCGACTGCGTTTTATATGAATCTACGCCATCGCGCAACATTTGGCGTTGTCGACGAGTTTCTTCTTTGCGTTTTTTGAAGTCTGCTTTTCGCGATTTGCGCATTTGACGTAAAGATTTGCCTTCGCTCCTCGATTCCTCAACGTTCGTCGCATTCGCCGCGAATTGCTCGGCTTCGTACCGTTGCGAGATGGATCGACTCAACGCTTTTCGCTTCTGCTTCGAGGATAAAAATTTAGTCGCCGTAGTTGGATTCGTGCGATTGGTACCGCCGTAACCGCTCTCGATATCGAATTGCTGCTGCTGTCTTGCCGACGCCGCCGGCGGACCGGAGGAGCCGCCGACGCCGACGCCGCCTAAAAACTTGGAAAGGACTGATTTCCCAGCTGAACTTCTCACCTCTTCGTTATGTCTCAAACGTTCCCGTAAAACTTCTTCTCTAGCTCTCGCGACGTAATCCGAGGACGCATCTGTCATCGTATTTGATTGCGAAACCAGCGTCGCAGTGCCGTCGTCGATGTCGAACGAGTAGTCCGAGATTGTTTCGTCTCTGAGGATTTCCAGCAACTTTTCCCGTTCGTCTGCGGTGGTACCTTTTCGCTTGACCGAGACTAAGTTCGAGCCTTTCTTCTCGAGTAACGCGAGCTCGTCTCGTCGCAGGAAAACTTGTTGCTCGCCAGTTCCGATTAAGCGTTTTATCGGGCGAGCGTCGATGACTCGAATGGATAACGAGGTATAAATCTTCGTTAGTCTCGGTACTAAACCTCTCAACGTTAACGTTTGCCCGTTGAAGTTTGCGTTCGGACCGTTCGGTAAATTCCTGAACGCGCTCGATTTCACGTGTTCCGTGGAACCTTCGAACAACGGAACGCATCCGGTCAACTCAAATTCAACCTTAGGCATGTGCGCTGCAAATTGCTTATACGGCAACAAACCTCTGACGCCCATCAAGCACACGCTCACTTCCACCGCTTCGAAACCAAAATAATCTTTGATTTGTCTCGTGGCTACGTGTTCGAGTCGCGGTTTCACATTTTCCCACTGGACTTTGATTTGCGGACCTAAAACGAAGTTCGCCACGCCCATGATTGGCAACGGCAACACCTCGTAGTGCATGAGCAACTCGCCACCGTTAGCGTTCAAATCGGAGCTGTTCGGGTTCAGTTTCACCATTTCGTACCATTCCGGAGAAGGATGTTTATCTTCTGCCGCGTGTTGCACGTGTTCCAAGACTTCATCGTATCGATCGGGTTTGTTGGGATCGAGCGAAAAGTCGCTAAAGAAGGACACCGAGGACGCTAGACCGGAATAGCCGCCTAAAGATCCAGCGTTTTTCGCGCGCATTTCGGACGGGTGTAACAACGGTACCATCAAAACCGATAACGGATCGATATCGGCGCCTGAGATGAGCGTCTCTTCGTCTTCGTCGAAAACTAAGATGGTCATCGCGGGCGCTGCCCACCACGCGATGCCTTCGAGACCTTGTAATCCCCCGCCTTTTCTACCTCCTCCGGATTTGTTGGCTTTGTTCATTTTCCGATAGTCTTTCATTCGTTTCTTGAGCAATTTGGATTCAAGCTTGTCTTCGTCCGAGGAGGAATCGTCGTCGTCGTCGTCCGAATCCGAGTCTGAATCAGAATCCGATCTGGTGGGATCAATCGCTGTCGGTGGCAACAGCGGCAACTCAATCTCCACGAATAAGTCCCGAAACCAAGACGGCGAGACGGTACTTTTGAGCGTTTGCGTTTGAACAACTGCTCGACCACACCGAACGACCGCGACGGGATCGCTCGCACCGTTCGGATCCGCCGCCGGTAAGTTCATCGCCTGATACGCTTCCACGTGTAGCATAAACTTCCGCTTCTCCATCGGTTTCAACGGTTTCGCTTCCAGCTCGTCCACCGCGCCTCTCATTTTCCTCTCCATTTTCTTCCTTCGTTTTTCTAATTCTTCTTTCTGTTTTTTATCGGCTGGATCTAAATTTTTGTACTCTTCGTTCAACGCTAACGCTTCGGCGTCGCCGTCTTCCTCCGCGCCTTCCTCGGCGTCCAATTTCGCTTGGCGTTTCAAGTTTGGATTACCTCGTATGATCATTCGAATCAAGACTTGTCCTACTGGTTTAACGTGCTCGAGAGATCGCGATTGGCCCTTCTTGTGATTCGTCAACGCGTCCGCTTGTAACTGAAACCACCCTTGAACGTTCCATCCGTTTGGTAAGTTTTTCTCATCCGGCGGTTGCAAAGGGCCCATGGTTTCGTCCACCGGAGTTAACCTTTTCGCGGGAACTCGGGCAAATCCGATCGACTTCCCCGCGACGCATACGCGAATAAACACATCCGGTGCACCTTCTCCGGCGTGTGGGCCATCGAAAGGCATCGGTAAGTTCACTTGCAACGGCGCCAACGCGGAGTTGATTTCGGCGTAACATTCTCTCACCAAAGGATCTCGCTCGGATTTCAACGTCGCTTTTGGAGACGTGCGTTTGGATAATCCCATCTCGACTTCCACGTAACACTTTTTCCCTTTCGAGTTGGTTTGAAACAACTCGACGTCTAACACTTCCGAGTGTAAAATACACGGCCACTCTCGGCTCAGTTTATCGCTCACTTTGGGTATCCGAGTTTTGGCGCGACTCGCTCTTTTCCCGGTTTCCTCTCGAGTCGCCTCGAAGGACATCAACACCCTTCCTCTATACGCCGAGCCTTCTAAATACCCAGCGTTCATTCTTTTCGCTAATTTTGAGACGTGACCTCGAAACGAGGACTCTAAGTTTCTCGTGCCGCCGTAGAAGCAGTACCATTTCGGTTTCGCGTGCGCCTTTGGTTGCGCGATAATATCTCTGATCAACACCGAAGTAGACGCGACGTGGTCGTCGTCGCCGGTTAAATCGTAATCCATCACGGATAAGCGCAGCGGCGGCAACGCGCCGACGCCACCAAACTTCCCTCCAGCCACTCGCGCTCGCATGATGACCTCTTGGTTCCACTCTGGATTTTTCGATCGACGAACTTTCGAATTTGCCGGAACTGCGCTCGACCCGCAAGACAACTTCACGTACGCATCAATTCCGGCGCCACCTAAATTCGGCCAATCCATTCTCGGTAAATCTTTCCCGATGTACACGTTCGCTTTAATCGCCCAAATCTCGATTTCGCCTTCCTCCGCCGGGGTATCCGTTTCTTTTTCCATCAAAGAGGCTAAGAACGACTTCTTCGCCAGTTTGTTCTTCGCTTTGTCGTTCTTCTCGTCGTCGTCGTCTGAATCTGAATTTGAATCTGAATCTGAATCTGAATCTTCGGGGTCCATATTCGCCATCGTCGCCTCTTCGTCGCCTCTCCGTAAAACTTGCACGCAAATCTTCACCTGTCCTTGACTCCCTTGCCTCTTCCCGCTCGGATCTGTCAAATGGTACCACCTGTGCCAAACCTTGTGTTCGTGCTCTTCGAACACTTTCGAACACTCCAATTCCACGGAACCAATCGTCGCGTCTTTCCCAAACTTCCTCCTGTCCGACACCTCGAAGTTCACCGCGCACCCGTCCAACTCGCCGTTGGCCAAGTCCATCCCTTCGAAATAAAAACACTGGTTCCAAAGCGGCTGCGACGTTTCTTTCTCCACGATTGTTTTCCTCTTTTGTTGCGGGAACCCAGCTCTGGATAGTTTCACTTTTGTCGTCACGTTTGGGAGCGCGTCGGCGTTCTCCGTCGCTTGTTTCAAGGAGAAACTCGTCACCGTTTGCCACACGTCAAAACTTTTAATCGATGGTAAATCTTTCGCCTCGATGACTCTCGCGACGACGACGTAATGGCCTCCCGGGATCACTCTCGGTTGTTCTTCGTACATTTGCAAGTGCCTGTCGTCCGGGTACTGGTCGATGTTGTTTTCATTATTCGCATCGTCGGAATCATCGTCGGAGACGAAACCGAACCAACCCATGATGATGATGATGTATATCTCTCTTTACTCCAGAAATGGCCGCGCTTTCATTTTCATCTTTGAAAGGAGGAAAAAATTCTTTCTTATTAAACGCTAAAGCCTTCTTTTGAAAGTAGTATGTATATATATATATATATTAAAGTAAATAACACGCACAACAACAATCAATAATACGCTCTGTATATTCAACACTCGTGCTGTTGCGCTTTATTCTTCTTAAACAATAGCGTTTACGTGCTGCTTTTATAAGCGCGTCAGTTTTTGCAATTTTTTGTCTTCTTTCTCTCTGTTGTTTTTTAATCGCTTCAACCCTAATTGCATTTGCTTGCATTTGAAACCCTAAAATTGAAGCGCTACAATTTTCTTTTTGACAGACGAAAAACTTTTCTTCAGAAGAAACGTCTGACGAATAAAAAACATGGAATCGATCGAAGCGACTTTACACTCGTCTGAACTTTCTCCTGAGACTCTGAGCGCGTTTTTCGACGCGTTAAAACCTGGAGGACGGTTAGGGGTTTTCGTGAAAGGAGGAGGTGAGCAGGATTCGTCGTCCGCGATGATACAAAAAGAAGTCTCCAAGCGGTTGACGTTGGAAGGATTCGAGGACGTCGTTGTTTCCGAGCAGACGAGCGTTTCCGGGACGCGCGCGACGAAGGTTTCGGGGAGAAAACCCAAGTGGGAACGAGGCGTAACGTTTAGCTTAGGAGAGAAAAAGACAAAAAAGACTTTAGTTTCAAAAGCCTCGGCGTGGGAAGAAGACGACGACGACCGAGACGAAATGATCGACGAGGACGCGTTGCTCACGGAAAAGGACAAAGCGAAACCAACCGCGGAAGGAGAAGGAGTTGGATGTCCGCCGACGAGGAAACCGTGCAAAGATTGCACCTGCGGAAGGAAAGAGGAAGAGGAGATGAAGGAAAACGCAACTCCAGCGAGTTCTGTCGTGAAGATGGATTTAGAGAACGACCCGAACGACGAGACGTTTAAAAGCGCGTGCGGGAACTGCGCGTTGGGAGACGCGTTTCGATGCGCCGGGTGTCCGTATTTAGGACAGCCGGCGTTTAAGGAAAACGACGAGGAAAATAAGGTGGTAATGTTAGACGATTTAGGAACGGTGGATTTATAATGTAATGAAATGGTGTGAAGCGTTTGCGCGCCGCGGTAATAGACTTTTCACGTGTACAAATACTTGAATATTTTTACTTAAGTTTTGAAGCTCCCGTGTTGCTTGAGAATCGCCTCGGCGACGACTTTGACTCCCATCAAGACCAAGGGAACGCCGTTCCCGGGTCTCGTGCTCGCGCCGACAAAGTGTAATCCAGAGACGCTCGGCGTGTCCAAACTTTTAATTCCAGTTCTGGTAGGCGGTCTAAACGCGGCTAATTGCAACAGTCCGTGCGATAAGCCAAACACGGCGCCGTTTTTAATGTTATACATGTCCCTCCACTCCGCGGGCGTGCGAACGTCCTCTTTTTCAATAATCTCGGACAGTTCACCGTGTCCAGCTTCGCGAAAACGTCGAAACAACGCTTCGCGAGCGGCGTCGACCATTTCCTTCTCCGTCGGCACCGGAACGCCTCTTTTTTTGCAAATGTCGATTTGTTCTTGGATGTTCGCCACCGGGAACTCAATCATCAACGCCGCGCAACCATCCGGCGCGCACGATTTGTCCGTGTACACCGGGTTGCAGCAATAAAAGTTGTGCTGTTTTGGTGCGGCGAAATCTTCCGGAGTCGCCGGTCGGTTCCATCCGGTTTCGTATTCGCCGGATAAAAAGACGTTGTGATGTAACAAATCCGGGATCTGCGTCTTCAAACACCAGTTGAACTCGATGATGGAACAGGAGTAATCCATTTGTTCTTGTCGAGAAGCTTCAGCGGCTGCTTCAGGGACGGACTCTAATAAATCATCAAACACTCTCGGAATGTCCGGGTTCGCAACGACCACGTCCGCGTCTAAAACTGTACCGTCTTCGAGTTTCACCCCGGTTACTTTCCTCCCGGTGGAGCTAAACTTCTCGTCCACGGAAGCGTCTTCCTGCGTGCAAATCTCCGTGACTTTTGAGTTCAATCTCGTCTCCACGCCAAACTTATCGCACAGCGTTTGCAACGCGTTCCCGACGTTTTTAAACCCACCCATGGGGTACCAGACTCCATCGGTCAACTCAGTCGCCGCTAACAACGAAAACACTCCGGGCGCGTTATACGGCGACAACCCGACGTACAAATTCTGGTACGTAAACAACGCTCTCAACCTTTTATCCTTAAAGTACGAGGACATTTGCCGGTGTTGACTCAACAACAAATCCACCGGGTTCACTCTCAATGCCAACGGCACCACTCTTTGTGGATTGACGAAATCTAACACCGAATTCGCGTCTTTATCGATAAACGCGGCGACTCCGTAATCTAAACTCGCTCGCGCTCTTCCCAACCAATCTAAATACGCGCCGCCGGCGCCTTCCTCCACGTCGTCTAACTGTTTCCTCATTTTTTCCGCGTCGTACAATAAATCCAACGTCGTGTGATCCCCAAAGTGTGCTCTGTACGCCGGGTCGCACCGTTCAATCGATACGTACGTTTCAAACGTCTCCCCGACCGCGGTAAACTGTTCGCGATATCGATCCGGCAAGAGCAACAAGGACGGTCCGGTATCGAATCTAAATTCCGAGTCGAACTGTTCGGATCGACATCGGCCGCCGACGGAATCGTTTTGCTCTAAAATCGTCACTTTATACCCGTTAAAAGCGAGGCGAGAGGCCATGCCTAAGCCTCCAACGCCCGCGCCAACCACGATGGCTTTATTTTTGTTCTTCTTTCCGTCTGAATCGTTTACATTACTTCGTGCGACGATGTCATTCTCGTTATCCATTATCGCCGCTTTTAATAGTATACTACGTTTCAATTTTTGATGACTTCTATTACGACGCTTACTAGTATTACTACTGCTACTGTTATGATTATTAGTAGTACGCAGTGATGATTGGTGTCTTCTGGTGTGTGATTTCGAGGACGACATATCCGAACTCGTCGTCGTCGTCGTCGTTCGAGAAGACATCGTCGTCATCGTCGTCATCTCTCGCGAGCGTTTTTCTCTTATCTTTTGGGGCAGAAGTGAGCAAAATTTGAGGCAAAGAAAACCTGAAAAGAGGGCAAAAAAAGCCACACATTCTCACGCGTACACGCGAGACAAACATAACAACAACAATTGTTGTCGCGACATTTTATAGACACAAATAGTTAGCACACATCATGAGCGCGAGTTTTTTGTGCGCGACGAGTTCGTCCTCTTTGGCGAACGCGCGAACCATGTTTGGTTCCTCCAGTAGCGGTACGTTTTCTTGTTTCGCGATGATGTGTTTTTTTCTTCGCATTCTGCCTCTCGGAAATGGCGAGCGATTTTGATGAGAGATTTAATAAAGCGCGCGCGGAAACGCGTCTTTTACTTTGAAACGCGAAAATCGAGAGGGGTCTCGGAGAGATATTTTACGCGGAACAGAATCGCACGGAGGAGAATACTTACCCATCGTGTGCTCGTTCGTCGAGGATATGCGAGAGATGAGCGTGGTATTCGTGCGCGCGCTTTTGCTTCACCTCGTTGTCGCCGGCCCTATCTGAAACCTCTGGTCTCTCTTTTCCTTGAAATACTAATAAATAACCTCTTTGACACGATAGGCAACCAAAACGATTTGTTCAAAACGACCAACGGTTCGGTGGTAACCATGATGCGTCACGGCAAGAAATCACCGAAACTGAACCTCCCGGCGGACCAACGCAAAGCGTTGCTCCGAAACTTAACCACGGAAGTTCTGAGACACGGTTCGGTGACGTGCACCATGGCGAGAGCGAAAGCGGTGAGAAAACCAATCGAACACATGATTCAGTTGGCGAAAGACGGCGGCGAACACAAGAAGAGAGCCGCGTTGGGGTACATTTACGATAAGGAAGTTGTGGATGCGTTGTTTGAAAAAGCGCCTGCGAGATACGGCGATAGAAACGGCGGGTACACTAGAATCGTGAGAACGTTGAAGAGAAGAGGAGACTCGGCGGAGATGGGGGTGATTAAGCTCGTATAAAAAAGTTATTATTCTAGAACACACACATACATAAGTTGATATATATATTATACCTCATTACATACTAATTAATTAAAAGAGTAACACGCATCATCATCGTTTACTTCTTCTTTTGTTTTTTCTTCGCGCCGCCGGCGGCCCCGGCGCCTTTGGTCGTTTTGACTCGTTTGTTTCCGCCTTTATCTCTCGCCATTTGTTTCAACTCTGCCGCGCGTTTCCTCAACTCTTCCGCGCGTTTCTCTTTCTTCGCGAGACCAATTTGCATGGCTTTATACAACTCTCTCTTCTTTCTCGGAAGTAAAGCAGATCTCAAGTGGTCCAACTCGGCTTCTTCGCCTCCTTTTTGGACGCGTTCGCGAACAATCTTGTCTTTTTCTCTCATGGCCATTTCCGGCGTGAGTTTCGATTTCACTCTCTTTTCGCCGGTCTCGTCGTCGTCATCTTCGTCGGAGGAAGACTCGTCCGGGTCGGAATCTTCCGATTCGCCTTCCTCGCCCGGGTAGGAGTCCGAATCCGAATCGTCGTCGTCCGAATCGTCGTCGATCTTCTCGTTCTCCAACGACTTTGAATACGGCACGCCTTTGATTTCCTTCTCGAGTTCTTTTCTGTGCGTCTCTTCTTCTTCCTCTTCTTCGGTTTTCTTCGGCTTTTTCTTGTCCGTTCCAGACGCCGAGGACGGTAACTTCTTTCTCCCTGGAACGCCAAAGTCGTGTTGCAACTTCATCAACTCCAGCAAGTATTCCGGGTAATACCCTTCCTCTTCCGGGTCGACGAACGGCGATAAGTGCGGCGGCGGTTTCTTCCCGGGGAAATATTTTTCCGTAGGGATTAAGATTCTATAGTTGGCGCAATCGCACACCCACTGCGGAACGACAAACTCACGAGAGATTTCCGCGGCTGGCTTTTGGTCGTTCGGCAACGGGCGGTCCATGATGACGTGCGTGATTTTATCCTTCTCCTCGTCGACGTCGATGGGCGAGCCTTCGCCTTCCCAACACACTTCGCCGCCGAAGGACTTTACGATGAACACCATCGCTTCGCGAGGACACTCGCGTTTGATGAGAAAAGTCAAACCGTTGAACAAATTCGCGCGTCGTTTTCGGTCTAAAATTAACAACTCGCGATCGGACAAGTTTGCGTTTCGTTCTTCGTCCGTGATGGTTGTCGCCATTTGCGCGTCGGCTTCGTCGCCGGTGGTCATCATCTCGATGTTTTCCTCCATTCGTAACTGTTCGTTTTCGCGCTCGCGCTCGCGTTCAGCCGCTTCTCTTTCCGCGATATCGTCCTCATCTTCGCCGTCTTCAAACTGCGCGATTTCTTTCAGTTTCTCCGCTAACGTTTTCTTTCTCTTTTTCGGTTTCTCTTCGTCGTCGTTTACGTCGTCGTCTGCTTTCGCTTTTGCGGCGTTTTCCCTCGCCTGCGCGACTAAAGTGGCGTTTTCTATCTTTTTCTTCAGTTCGTGCACGATTGCTACCGCACCAGTCGCGGCATCCTCTAAAGCCACGTCCAAGACTGGCGGGTACCTCAAATTGTCCTCGTGGTACAACTGATGATTGACGAACGTCGTCATCGAGATGTAAAACTCCAAAAACGTCAACATCACGCGATAATCCACGTCTTCCGGTAACGTTTGCTGCATGTTGTGCGACACTAACCACACGACCGGTTCGCCTCGAATTTCAGCTTCGTAATAAATGCCCTTCACGGAAATGAAAACTTTCCTCAAAGCGCGTTTTCTCGTCACGTACGATTGAAACTCCAAGCTCAACTCCCTCGATTTCGCGACGATATCTTGCGGAATCCCGTGCCTTTTCGCCGCGGGTAACAACGCAAACAAGTGCACTAACGTTAAACAATCGTCCAAATCTCTCAAGGCGTCGAGAAACGTCGGGTACCGTTCCTTCACTAAATGGTCCAGCGTATACATCGGTTTGTGTTCTCGCAACCGGTCCACTTGGTTGAAGTGTTTCTTCGCCTTCGCTTTCTTAATCTTCCTCTCGTGCGCGCGTAACTCTCGAAAGGTTTTCATCAGCGGTTCGTGGAGTAAAAACGCGATATCTTTCGCGTGGTAATACGTTTTCCCTTGGCCTTTGACTTTCTTCTTCGGTTCTCTGGGATGTATTCCTTTGAGAATGCACAGTCGGCGAAAATCGCTCAATTTCAGCTGCAGTTTGTTCAGCGCTTCGTTCCTGGTCACGTATCGCGATACGTTTGAAGACGAATTGCGGCTTTTTCCTAGGTTGCCTTTTTTCATCTTCAGCTTTGATTTCGCGAGGACTTTCCCCGTGCCGTTGACTTTGTTCTTTTTCCCGCCTCCCATCTTGTTTGAGATAGTCGTGTGTGCGTGTTTCCTCTTCTCTGGTTTTAAGTGGTAAAAAGTGGCGGCCGTCTTTCGTTTTCTCCCCAAAAAATCAAGCTGCCCCAAGAGAGAAAAAAGAAGAAAAAAAACACAAGACACAAAACAAAAAATTTCATCAACCCCACCAAATTTTTTTGGTCGTCTGGCAGTTTTTCACTCACTCGCACAGTCGAACGAAATCCTCCGAGACTAAATTTGAACCGCGAACTCGCATCCGTTTCGACTGCTTAATAAACTCATTCCGAGAGAAAAAAAGGGCAACAACACTTTGTTGTTGAAAAAAGCGGTTTGTTCTTTCGGTTCCTCTTCTTCTTCGTCGTCGTCTTCTTCTTCAGAGTAATAATAATACGTTTGAAGAGAAGAAGAGCTGAGGAGATATATAATACACAAAACGCACAAGCGCGTACTGTATCATCATCATCTCCAGAGAGAGAAGTCTGCGCGTAAAGAAGTGCACGCAAAAGAGAAAGAGAGAGTAGTACATTTACTTTTGCAGAGAAGAGAGTAAAAATCTTTCCCCATCCGTCGTCGTTTCGGGTGAGGGTAGAGAGCGCAGAAGCAAAATGATGGTCTCGGAGACGACTTTAACAACGCGCGAACAACAACAACAAAGAAGAAGAGAGGACGACAACAACGCGAAGACAATGATCATCGCAGATAAAGGAGGACCCGCGTCGACGACCTCGAACGCCTCCACCGACGATAAAGGCGGCGGGTTGGGAGATTCCAACAGCAGATACAGAAGCGACGAGGAAGCTTTTCAAAACCCAACGACACGAGGAGAGGGAGAAGAAAATGTAACGACGACGACGTTTACGAAGAAGAAGAGAAAGACGGACAAAGAGGAGGAGGAGGACAAAAGTGGAGAAGCAGACGAGAAAGACGAGGAGGAGGAAACAGAGGAGGATGGTTTTAAGACAAAGACGAAGAACGACGTAAACGTAAACGAGATTAAAGGTGGAAAAGAGGAGACGCGAGAGGAAGCTGTCTCTTCGATGTACATTAAATACGAGAGTTTATTCGACGCGGAGAAAATTTTCAGCGGATCGTCGAATAGGCAGAAATCAGTCGCGGTGTCGCATTACATCAACGATAGTTTAGATCGGTTGGTGTACGGGTATAAACACAAGTCGAACGTTCCTTTACACGTGTCGTTCGGGCAGCCGATCGAGAGGATAGCGGTCGGGTGCGGGTTGGAAGAGGACGATTGGGAGGAGTTGGAAGGAGTTGGGCTGAAAGAACGGACGAAAGTTAGGGAGGAGATGGAAAAGAGGTTTAGGAACTCTTCACCTTCTAAGGAAGAGGCGGATTTCGGAGAGGATGTCGCGGAGGAGGATGAAAAGGAGGATGAAGAGGACGAGGACGCGCGAGATCAGCAACGAATGATGATGCACACGAACGCGGACGAGTTGTTGGATCACAGCGGAGGTGCCATGGAGGAAGAAGGAGAGGACGACGAAGATCAAGAAGAGGAAAACGACGATCGCAACGGGGACGATTCGGGCGGCGAGTTTGAAGACGACGACGGCGAAGAGGGCGAAGGAAATCACGGTTACGAGTTCAACGACAACAACAATCTTTTCTATAACAACGGGCCTTTGCCTTCGTTTGGCAAAGATTTGAACCACGCCGCCATGTATGCGAATCCAACCAAACGAAAACGACAGCAACGCCAACACGAGAACGACATTAACAACAACAAGCAAAAGATGAACAAGAACAGCAGCATGATTGACGCCCACCAGTTTGATATTGCCGTAGAGGCGGGTACTAACAACGGAAGCGGCGATTGGACCGACGATCTTTCCCTCTGGGCGGCGCTCGATCACTTAGACACGAACAATAACAACAACAACGAAATCATCACCCCGCAACAACATCAGCAGCACCACCAGCGTCGCTTGAGTGGCTTGGGTGTCGGCGTCTCCCCGCCAAACAAGAACAAAAGCTACGCGCAGCAAGCGAACAACGCGCACGATATTGCCACCGCGGTGTCCAACTTGCCGGCGACGACTCAAGCGAACGCCGTTGGCGCTCCAACTTCGGGTACGACGATTATTCATCATCATCACCATTATCCTTCGAATGGTTCGAATAAGAACAGTATTACCGGTGACAAAGAACAAGGATCGTCGTCCTCCATCGAAGCGGTGTTGAAAAGATTAGAGCAGTTGGAGAAGAAGTTTGTATCCCATTCGTCAAAGGCGAACCCACGAGAAGAAAAAGAAGAAGAAGAGGGAGAAGAAAACGTGGCAAACACGACGAGAAAGATGTTATTTGCTACGAACGAAAAAGCGGCAAACGATGACAACGTTGTCAACGCGAAGAGTAAGGACGAGAACACCAACGAAAGCGGTAAGAATAGCGGAGGAGGCGAGATGTCGCTCTTAGAACGACGCGTTTCGGATTTAGAACGATTGCTCAGAGCGTCCGAGTTGGAAAACTCGACGTTGAAGAGAGCTTTACATTTCTCTTCGCAACCGACGAACAAGGATAGCGACGAGAAAGAACAAAATAACAACAAGAGTTCGGCGAAGAAGAAGATTGGTGCGACTTTGTCGCATTCAAACGCCGCGGCGGGTGACACTAAAAAGACGACTTCAGAGGATGTGAACAACAACTGTTACGACGATTCGCACGGCCTGTCCAACGGAAAGTCGGATAAAACGAACGAAGAGACGTTGCAAACGCTCAGCGAGAAAGAAGATAAAGACGACAAGTCGGAACGAAACGACGGCGGAAGAGGTGGCCTGATGACGGAAGATAAGCGACACCCTTCTGAAAATATTCGCGAGAACGCGGCGAATGTGGACGGCGTTTCGCCCGACTCAAGCTTTTACGTGGAAACGAACAAGCAGCAAGAGAAGACCACGAATACGAATCGCGAAGAAGGGGAAGAAAACCAACTCGGTGCTGCCAAGCGAAGTCTCGATCGAGAGTTGATGTAAATTGCGAAACAATCTCGCTTGTATACGACTAATTCATTCATTTATACCTTTGTAATATTAATCTAATATTAAATAACATACACATAACAATCGCTAATAGCTCTTCAACAAAAGCTTTCTTCATTATGTCTACTCTTCTGCGTGCGCACTTTGCCGAATAGATTTCGCTGCTATGACTTTCCATTTTTTTTTCTAATTTCCTCCTCAACCTCCTCTAAAAATTTTACACCTACGCCGCCATCGCCTGAACGTTTCCTCCCTTTACTCTTCTCGACCAACATCTTTTCAACTTCTTCACAGCGGGTTCTAAACTCCATCTGTCGCCTTCTGGTCCGAAGCAAATCAACGCCGCCGGCAAGAACAAAATCGACCACAAATAACTGCTCGTAATCGTCATGGTGATTAAAAACGCAAACTTCGAGAAAAATTTCAACACGCACAACCACAACATCGACCCGGAAATGACGGTAGTCATCGCCGAAGCCGTGACGCTGACGCCCATAATCATCAACGCTCTTCGCGTTTTCTCGCCTCGAGTTTTTGCAAACAGCTCAGGTGCTTCAGTGTACGCGTTGGCTAAATGCACGCAATAATCGACCGATAAGCCAATCAAAATCACCGCGGCGATGGATTCGCCAATGCCTAAATCCCATCCCATGAACCCTCGAACGCCGACGCCCATGACGGTAACGACGACGCCGGCGATGGTGACGGTTGCAATTGCGCCCGTGAGAAAGTTCATGGTGGAAAGGACGAGAACGAGATATGCCATGACGAAACAGATGGTGACGCCTTGGAAAGTGTTGCGGACCAACGCTTCTTGCGTGACCATCCACGTCCACGTAGTGTAAGCGGTTTGTATGGCGTTTTGCATTCCAGGCGGAGCTTCCTCGTTCATTGTTTTCACCCACGCCTCCCAGACTCGAAACACGGGTCGAGCAACCTTCGCAGTCGTCGGGTACTTCAACGTGGTTTGCACGGTCACTTTGACGAAGAAGATGTCGAGTTCGTTCTCGCCGGGGACGATTGGTTTCGTTTCATCGTACGGTAAGAAACCGATCGAGTTTTTGAAAACGTAAAACCGAGGATCTGCTCGAAAACGCCACAATTCTTCGAGAAATGTCGTCTTATCTTCGATTGGAAACACGAGATTGCGTTCGTCTTCGATGTACGTTTTGAACGATTCCATGAAACAACTCACGCCGCTGGCAGTTTGTTCGTCGAGGCTCTTTTGCGTGGCATCCACTTCTTCTCCCTCGGTATCAGCATCGTCTGACGACGACATAACTGGTCGAGACATGACTAACAGGCCATCTTGACATCCGCTCGCGTCGCATGGTGCGATTCGCAAAGCCTCGCACGCGTGTAAGAAGTGAAGCTGCGAAGCCGGCAGAGTGATATCAAACGTTTCGTCTAGTTGCAACTTGCCAAGCTGTTCGATGTCCCAATGGTTCGCTCTCGACGTATCCATACCGTAAACGCCAAAGCAGATATCCAAAGGTACGACTCGGTCATCCGCGGAAACCGAAAAGCGTGTGCGATCGTTCGCGTACGCTTGCATCAAATGCGCCGTCGGGTACCACTGCTCTTGCTGCGCGGGCGTTTCGAGTTCGAGCGCGAGTTTTAACGAAACTCCTAGCAACGTTAAGAAGGCAGCTATGACAATATAACAAACTGGACGGTAACTTATGAACGCGTAGAACTGGTTTCGGAAGAATCGTTCAATTGGGCGTAAGCGTTTGATGTTCGCCTCGGAGTCGAGCGTATCCATCGGTCTCGGTATATTCGATGACGCGTTGTCCTCGCCGCCGCCACCGCCGCTCGTTGCAGCTTCTGTTCCTTTGCTCATCCCTCCTTCCTTACTTTCGTCGTCAGTTTTCTCTTTGGTATTCTCTTCATCGACAGCGACGACGTCTCCCAAAGATGCCATGGATAAAGTGGTCGTCGCCGTCTCTAAATCGTACCTTTCAGTCCTCTTGTAATCTGCTTTCGTGCAAAAGCAACACACTTTGTATTTGTCCAAATACAGAGAGTACAGAAACAAAGCCGGTGGAAACATGAACACGTTTACTACAAACAGAACGGCAATCATTGTCGCGCTTAGAATTCCAAACGCGGAAATCGGCATGACTTCGGATAAACTCGTGGCGAAAAAGGCGCCCATGGTCGTGAAACTCGTCACGAAGATTGCTTTAGATGCTCTTCGAGAGGTATACAACACTCTGGTCAACGTCGAACCTGAAACCGTTTCTCTAGGTTCAAATTGCGACTGTTTATACGCGTCGTAAAAGACGAAAACATCATCTGCGCCAACACCCAGCACCACAAAGATGGATAAAATTTGTACGTTGCCGAGGTACTCGATGCGATAAATGAGCTTGTAAATGAACAAAGCCACTGGAAACGAGCAGATGATTTCAAACATTCCAAGACTGGCGATGAAGAACGACCGAGTGTGAAATGCCATGTAACACCATACGGCTAGAATGGACGCAAACGCCCACGCCAAGTCAAAGTTTATCACATTCGCCGCGTCTTTCGAACGCAAGTACCCCGCGTACCATCTCGTTTGCATGTTTGCCTTTTCACCATCGGCTTCTTCGTACGGTTTATTATCTATCGCTTTATTCATATACGGCGTGCTCAGAAACTTAGCTTTCATCGCGTATCGATTGAACAACTCTTTCTCTATGTCGTCCAAAATCGCCTCGCCTATAACTACGCCTTGTTCTCTCTCTCTATCTTCTTGCGAACTGTACCCGATAACCGGCGCGCCCATCGGATACCGCGCGCGAGTGGCTCCATTTACCAACGTTTGCACATCGAACGCTCCATCTAAGAAATATCCGTACATTTTCTTATTTTCCTCGCTCCCAATCTCCCTGACGACTGCGTCGATATCCTCGACCAACTCGCCTTCGCCGTTTGGAGGAAAAAACACGCTCACCGGCGTCAACGGTTTCACGCACACGTCTAAATAACTCACAGAGGAGTTGCTATAAATCTTCTCGATATCGTCGGTAATATCATCTTTCATCACTTTTGGGTCTTTCAACTGACAATACTGTTTATATTTCGGATGCGTGACGACGATTCGGTGAATTTCCCGCATCGCCAACAAGTTCGCCTTCGTAAACACCGTCTCGGCGCCGTCGTTACTGACGAATTGGAAAAACAGAGAACCTCTCTGCGACTCCTCGCCTCGCTCGTAAATTACATCCGAGGATGAATACCTGTGTTGTCGTAAAGTTTTTTGAGATTATATAAAGAATATATGTATAAAATGTCAGTCCTTTTCCTTCGCAACGCTCAAGACAACAAAACCTTCCCTCCTTCCTCTTTAGGGGAAATTTGTCGAAGAACTCTCTCTTAATCTCTCTCGAACACACATCATCCGATGATGAAGCGCACGCATCTCTCCGAAAAGGAAAAGAGGAAGCTTTGTCCTTGCGTTTTTGTTCATTCACGTCTGATGACGAATCGATTTTTCGAGAGAAGAAGGAATACACTCCCACGGATAAAACTTCGACATTCCCCAAACATCTTTCGGTCGACAGCAAAGGTCAAGATACGATGCGATGCGCGGCGACGACTAATAATAATAAACGTACTCTTCGACCAATCTCGTGCCTTCTGCGGCTGCATCCGCATCGCTGGTGATCCCATCTTTCAAAATAACCCACTCTCGATCGTTCGTTTCCACGAATTGTAACTCGTCGTTCAAAACGACGGTTAAAATGCATCCGACGGCGACGAGGACGATGCACGTCAACGCGAGGAGTGGATTTTGGTGCGACCACATCGCGTAGCGTTCCAGGAAGGTTCGTTCGTCTTCTCGTGCGTTTCTTTTTTTATCACGCAGCGTATTCGTGGGGGTGCTCTTGTCGTCTTCGTCTCGGGAAGAACGAGTCGAAAGAAACCGAGACACCATGGTGAGGTCCTCGTTGGGAGTCTCGCGTAAAGCGCGGAATATTCCGGCGGCGACGTTATAGAACGACGAGGGGTTGTTGCTATTTTTGTTTTTGTGACGAAACACACAGCTGTTCTTCTTGTGAAAACGTTTTTTTTTACGCTCGACAGGTGTTGACTTTTCAAAAATACGACGAGTTGGATCTTATGATGATTCTGGGTTTCTTTTAGGTACCACGAGTATGTCATTGGGTATTGCATACGAGCCGCGCGAAATATAATTTGCCATCCGTGCGCCGTCGACCTGATGATCAACGAGACGATTTATTATACCACGCGCGTGGATGATAATCTTTTCACGTCTTCGTCAAAGTCTTTCTCGGTATCTAAAAGGAACCCACAGAGTCGGTGGACAATTAAAATTCTTTGAACGTCGACCTTTAAACCCTACTTGTGTTTTTAAAACACGAGAGAAAGAAGAAAAAAAAAACGGAACAGTCTCTTTCCTAATTCGTCAGAGTATTCACGCGCGCATCAACAGTATTGGGCACTTAAAAGCGAGAAGAACATTCGCGCTTCGTCAAAAAGAACAACAGTATAACAAAATCAGCGAGAAGAGATCATCAGGTCGAGTTTGAGGAGGAGGAGTTGTTGGTCTCGTTTTACGCGTGCATTTACCGTTTGCATCTGAGTTTGAAAAATGTCATTCGAAGAAGAAGAGAACAACGAAGAAGAAGCGATGACGATTGATATTCATCAAAAGCGGCCCTCGCATTGGGTCGCCGAGGAACTCGTGCACCAAGGCGAAGAGTCGTTTCAATTTCACCGCGGACCGCGCGTCGGAAAACGAGAAAGTTCTTTAACGCTCTTTCGAATCGTGAAGAAACTGTTCTTTCCGTCCAAGACTTTGATGACACGACAACAAACTTCAAGGAAAACGCGGGAAACGATCGCTCGAGAGATGCAAAGAGAAGAGGACGAAAAAGCAAACGATTCAGCATGTATTGAGATGCCTTCGTCGATTCGCGGAGATTACTCTTTGTTGTGGTTGCGAAACCTGCTGAAGGAGCACGAACACGAGTCGGAAACGACGCTGGATCGAGACGTCGTCGGCGCGCACGTGAAGAATATGTGCGAGAGTTTCGTGTACGTGAGCGAAGACAAGAATGATCCGAGGAATGGCGGAGATGCGTTAAGAGAAAGCGCCCGCGAAGTTTTGGAGATGTGTTGCGTGCATTTGGGTGCGTTGAAGGATATAAATTGGGAAGATTTCAGTAGGAGGTTGCAACGGTTGATGCCGACGGAGCAGTTTTGTTCGAAAGATGAGGTATTGAACAAGATTAAATTGGAGTTGTTTGAAGCGACGCGACGCAAAAATCACGCGATACTTGATCAGAAAGCGAGAAAGAACAGCGGGAAATTTAAAAACGCTTTGAGACAGTTTATGGAAAGGACGATGGATAAAGTGAACTTGGAGCTTGCGAGCGGGAGAGCGACGTCGATTGATCAACTCGCGATGCATCATCAGGACGGGTGGTTGAGCATGAGAAACGCGCACGTGAATTGGAACAGACGAAAAGGCATGGCCGGCGTGGTCGGAATGAGGAAATGGCCAAAGTGTACGGACGTAATCGCCGAGGAGGGTGATTTGGACGTTTTAGTCGGAGCGAAATCGGATGACGAAGTCGAAGAAGAAGATGAAGAAGAGGAGGAGCCGCGACGACAACGACAACAACAAAATGAACTTATACTATCTGAAAACCGAAGAAAACAGCCAAATCCGCGTAAAAACTGGTCCGTGCTCGGCAAGAGGAAGGTTAACGATGTCGAATCATCGGAGGAAGTGACGGAGGATATTCCTATGCCGGTCTTACCGCCAAACAAAGGACGCAGCAAGTCGACGTCGAGAGGCAAATCTTCGAATGTGACGCCGATGTTGGAGGAGTTGGCGAACGCCACGCTCCAAGCCGCGAACCGAGAAAATCAGCAACGAGGAGAACCGAACGTCATCTCGCAACCGTCCGTGAGAGGCCCATCGAAGAAGAGAGGTGGAGCTGCTCCTCTTTCCAATTCGCCGGCGAAGCCAACGGTAGTACTCAAGAACGACGGTTTCGACGCGCTCAAGAAAGCGCTTGAGGAAAGAGAGGCGAGGAAGGAAGCGGAAGCGGAAAAGGCAACGGCTATTGCAGAGAAAATGGCAGCAGAAGCCGCCGTAGAAGAAGAAGAGGAAGAAGAAGAAGAGGAAGAGGAAGAAGAGGAAGAGGAGGAAGAAGTCGAAGAAGAGGAAGAAGAGGAAGAAGAAGAGGAAGAAGTCGACGACGGTTTTGCTCGATTACGAGCCGAATTGGAGAAGCGCGAAGAGGAGAAGAAGAAGAAGAAGAAGCCAAATAGAAGCGGGTGGGCGTTCGTAGGTAAACGAAAGGAACCGGAAAAAGAAGAGAAAGAAATGTTAGATGAGGACGACGAGGAAGAGGAAAACGACAGCGACATCATACCCACGCAGCAAATCGGCGACGACGACGACGAGATGCAAGACGCAGACGTGATTGACTCGCAGCCGCGAGAGAAAAGTAATAACGTCAGAGGTGGATTCTTCAAGTTTTTTGGCAACAAGACACCGTCGGTGGCCCAACACCCGGTGAAGCAACCATCGCCGACGAGAAGCGGAGAAAATGTGAGGATTTCTTCTCCGCGAGAGGGAGGAGACGACGATGGTGATGATCTTCCTCAAATGCAAATAGACGACGACGACGACGACGACGACGAAGATGAGCCGACCGCCTTCAACGAGCAAAAGATTGCCCTCGTTCCCATGGTGGTGCAACAACAAAGCTACCAATCTCCACCAAAACCTCAACAGCCGAAACAGCGAGTACAATCGCCGCCGCAACAACACCAATACCACCACCAAAGATCATCGCCTCCGCAACAGGCACCGCGACGAGTCACTGGCAAATTCTCCGAGGAAGAAGTTCTCGCCGTCATCCGAGGCGTCGAAACGTACGGTCTGGGGAAGTGGAAACTCATTCGAGAATCCTCCTCCGACGGCGTCCTCCTCGGCCGAACGCCCGTGGATATCAAAGACAAGTACCGAAACTTGAAATCTTCAGATTTGAAGCGCGTTTTAACCGGCGTCGTCCCGAGAAGTGCGAGCTACCCGTTCGTCGAGGAACACTTCGAGAAGGTGAGAAGGGCGGCCGAGGATGCACATTAGGAGGAGAGAGACTCCCATCATACCTAGCGGTTAAGAGAGAGAGAGAGAAACTCAATTTTCCTTAGAATTAAAGCGCGATAAATATATAACACATACACACGCAAATCTGTAATACTCTCTCTCTCTCGGGACTCTCTCTCGCTTTCTCATGTCCTCTTCTGAGGAGACAAATAAGAGGAAGATGAAGATGAAACTCATCCTCCACTTCCACATCCAATCCGCGAAAGGCATTCGATCCTCGCGAACGAGACGCAAACGACTTTTATTCGTCCTCGATGTCGACGGGTTTGATCAGGAGCAACGTAAACATCGAACGAAAATCATAAAGAACACGGAAAACCCTCGTTGGGGGGAACGAGGACGCATGGATTTAGGTTTTATGAGTAATACGAATAGAAACGAGAAGATACGAATGTCCGTGTGGGACGTGAAGACGAAAACGAACCACAAGTGTAAAGGCACACGAGCGATTGCGATGAAAGATTTAATCGGCAGTATCGATAAGTTTTTTACGAACGATAAAGAGGAGAAAGAAAAAAAGAACGCGTTAGACGTGGAATTAGAAGGATGCACGAGAGGTATTGGATCGGTACAAGTGGAATTGACGTTTACGAAGGAGGCGGTTTTCGTCGCCGAAGAAGAAGAGGACGAGGTGTTCAAGACGCCCATTTTGAAAGTGAAAGAAGAGGACAAAGGAACTGTCGCGATTGAAAAGAAGAAGTCTGAGAAGGAGAGCGACGATGTAGAGGACGAGAACGACTCCGACGACCCGTCTAAAGAGGAACTCTTGCGTGAACGCGTAAAGAAAATGCAAACGGAATCGATGGAGAAGAAGTTGGAGCGCATGGAAGATCCGGACATGTTGACGAAAGAGGAGAGGCGAATTTTGACGGAAGGCGCGAGCGTGGCGAAGGATTTAGGCGCGAAGTTGCCGAAATATTTCGACGACGTGTCGTCGGCGTCGAGGGGTAACGGTCTGTCCCGCGACGCGGAAGAGGAAAAGGTTGAGGAAGAGGACGAGTGGGAGAACGCGCTGCCGACAAAGAAGAAAAATCCAAAGAAGAGCGAAGCAGTATCGATGTCACCGGTGAAGAAAGTTGTGAGTGGTAATGATTCGTTACGAAAATTGGAAGTCGTCGATGCGTCTATCGATCTCCTCGAACAGCAGCAGCCGTCGTCGCCGACTGTGATTCCAGAACGAAAAGATGTCGCGACATCTTCATCGAATATTTTACCGACAACAGACGAGAAAAAGAGTAACGCAATGAACGAACTGCGGAGGAAACAGTCCAGCGAACGCATTCACGCGCGCGCTGTTGCCGCTCGAGAGGCGTTGAGACAGTCCAAGTCGTCGCAAATCAACGATGAGTTGGACGAGTTATACGAACGCGTCGTCGTTTCTCCTTCTTCCGGCGGAGGAAAAGAGAACACGACGCATCGAGGGACGGCATCGTCCTCGGAGGGTGTCACTGTCAAAAAGGCTACATCTCTACATTTGTCCTCTTCCTCTGAAGAAGGAGAAGAAGAAGAACCCGTCGTTTTCATTTCCTACGCGGAAAAACCAAAACCGATGACTCTGGCCGAAGCGGAGATGTTTCGAGACGCCAAGAAAGTCTCGCAGTTGATGCAAAGAGCCGAAAGCGCTTTCACGAAGTGGATGTGAGAAGAATCTATATGTATGCGGTATTACGTTATCACGTGCGCCTGTTCGTTTTCGTGTGTATATTTTAGTAGATGGATAGTTTGTAAGTTGTAAATAATAATCAAAAGCTCGCTAAAAATTGTTCGTGTTTGTTTCATCAAATCTTGTTTTTATTAAATCTTCTTGACAATTTGCACGACGTCTTCGTCGCTCAACACGTGTTCTTTCCCGACTTTCTGCGGTCGATGCTTCGCGGAAATCCCCCACACGTTCGCCTCTTTGAAGTTCTTCACCATGCTTTTGTGCAACGAGTTACAGAAATCTTCCACGGTCACCTGTCCTTTCTTCAAAATAATCGGCGCGTCGTACGCCGGATTCTGCCCTTTCGGTTTGGTATAAATTCTCGTCAAGTTCAAATACTCCCAAATCTTATCCAACAATCCGTCCAAATTCCATTCCTTCCCACTCGATACCGGCACGTAGTGCGGCACCTCGTCCAATAATTCCAACTCTTCCACGGTAATTTGATCGATTTTATTCACCGCGTATACGCACGGCGTGTATATTCTATTCCCTTCGATCACGTCAATCAACTCCTCGTCCGTACAATTCTCATAAATCTTCACGTCGCAATTCTTCACGTGGTACTCCTCTAAAATCGCCTTCGCGGTGCTCTCGTCCAACCACGCCGGATCCTCGCCCGATTTCGGCTTAAACGGTAACACGTTCACGCCTCCTTTCTCCTTCACCGTGTAGCTAATATTCGGCGGTTTCTTGTTCAATCGAATCCCAAACCCGTCCAACTCTTTCTCGATTAATCTTCTGTGCGTTAACGGTTTCATCGCATCTAAAACGACCACGATCACATCGCACGTCCTCGCGGTCGAAATCACTTGTCTCCCTCTCCCTTTCCCGTCCTTCGCGCCTTCGATGATACCCGGTAAGTCCAACAACTGCACCCTCGCCCCTCGATAATGAATCACTCCCGGAACGCACGTCAACGTCGTGAACTCGTACGCGGCCGCTTCCGAGTGCACGCCCGTGAGTTTCGTCAACAACGTGCTCTTCCCAACCGAGGGAAAACCGACGAGACCGACTCGGCAATCGCCCGTTTTTGTGACGTCAAACCCTTCGCCTTTTCCGCCGGATTTTCCCGAAGGTTCGATGAGTTCCCGACGGAGTTGCGCTAACTTTGCGCGTAACGAGCCGAGATGGTTCTCCGTCGCTTTGTTCTTTTGCGTTCGAGACATTTCGAGCTCGATCGTGGCGATCTTTTCCAGTATTGCCGACATTGTTATTCTCAGAAGGTATCGTGTTCTTGTTCGTAAGTGCGTACGTGTGTCTGCTCGTGGTAAAATTATGTGGATGGATTCGATCAAAAAGAAGGAAAAATTGTGTTTTACGCGCAGAAACATTCAGTATTGGCTGATGTGATGGTACCAGTGAAAAGGAGTAATGTGTCTGTTCGTAGTACCAGGTACAATTAGTATTCTTTAGATGATTTTATCACGTGTTGGAGTATAAATACTATTCGATTGAAAAGAAGGAAGGATTGGAGTACAAGCGTAAACGACAACAACATTTTTCATCGGCTGATACGATGGTACCTTACCAGTCATTAAAAGAAGTAGTAATGCACTGATCAAATCAAATCCGGGTCGTGTAGGCGGATATAAACGCATAATACACCCAATGGATGATTATGATTAAGCGCCAACACCGCCGGCGATGCCGACCAACGCGGCGGTGACGACGGGCGTCGCCGCTAACACGGAACTGACGATACCGCTCAACGCGTAACTCAAAGCCGCGTACGGCAACGCTTCCGGCTCTTTACTCACCAACGCAGCCGTGCCTAAACCGTGGGAGGAAGCCGCGGTGGCCATGCCTCTGGAAATAGGGTCGTTCGCGCCGGATTGGTCCAACACTTTCGTGGCGAGCGCGGAACCGAGGAGTCCGGTTAAAACAACCGCGGCGGCGGTCAAGGAAACCATTTCTGGATGGCCCAAGGACACGGTCACCGGCATCGCTAAAGCGACGGTGACGGATCGTGGGACCAAGGCGAGAGAAATAGCCGGGGTCAAACCGATGAGTCGACCTAAGAAGGCGGTGGAAAACATAGCAAACGTGGACGTGCCGACTAAGCAGGTAAAAATTTCCAACGCGTGTCGTTTGATAATTTTCCTCGCGCCGTAGACTTTAAACGCGAAGGAGACGATGACGGAACCTAAAAAGGCCATGAGGATATCGCCGGCACCCATGGCAGATAACGAGTTCATGTCCGTAAACGACACTCCAGATTTATACAGTTTCAAAGTGGCCTGGTACCCGGCACCGGTGCACAAACCCATGATGTATACGCCGAGGTTGGATAAGACCGCGCACGTGACAATCGGGTTCATCTTTGCCTTCACTTTGTCGACGTTACCGATTAATAAGGACGACACCGTCGCGCCTACTAAACCAACAGTGACAAAGAACGGTTGGTACGCGTCTGTGGCGGGTAACCAACTCGCTGAAAGGTAACTCATCATCGTCGTAAATCCAACCAACTGTTTGACCAAATCCGTCGTCGGCGGTTTCGCTTTCTCTTGCGGCAAAGGTTGCATCTCGACGCCAGTCATTTCTCTCACCTTCGTGGCTAACTTTGCGCTAAACGCGCACGTCACCACGAACCCGACGACGAGTAAACCGATAATCTTCCCGAGCGTCGCCGCTTCCATCGTCGACACGACCAACGGCAACGTCACCAACGAAGGCACGTAAAACACCGGCAACCAACTGGTAATCCAATCCATCGCCGGCGCGAACAAGTGGCACACCTGCGCGGACAACGAGCTCTCCTCGTCTTTCGCCAACGCATCCATCGCCAATAAAGCAAAAATCAACCCAAACATAACCACCAGCGGTCCAGGAAACGAAATGCCTTGCGATAAAACTTTCTTCGAAATCACTTTATCCAAAACGAACAAAGTCCCCGTCGCGCCGAACAAACGCATCAACCCGTCGCACTTCGTGCTGAACTCCGCAAAGTTCTTATCCACGTCCGTCGTTCTAAACATTGGATAGTTTGCTTTTTTCGCGCGTTCGTTCTCGAGTAACTTTTCCGCGTGTCGTTTCATCGCCATCGCGTAAAACGCCGTCTTGTCCTCGTGTTCGACTTTGTTCGTCTTTTCAGGAGGAGGAGGCGTACTTTCAACCGCTTTAGAATTTTCGGCAGCTTTTGCGGCAGCAGCAGCGGCGCGTTCGGCGCGAAACCTCGCCGCGATGTCCTCGTGTCCCGCCGCTTTGACCAGCATCGCCTTTCCTCTTTTAAAGCTGTTGCTTCTCGAACGTATTCTTCTCGTAGATGATGCGATGTTTTTGTTTCCAATCGTGTTCTGCCTCGTCGAATTCTTCTCTTTCGTCTGAATCGTCCGCACAGATTTTGGTGACGATGTCGCGGCAAAAAAACGCATCGAAGTCATCATTCTCGCAGTAGTAAAAGTAGTAAAAGTAAAAGTAAAAGTAAAAGTAAAAGTGCTCCTCTTCTCTCTTAAAAGTGATGTGTATTTAAGTGCGTTTAAATTCTGATGCGTTTATGAATATAGTCTGACTCATCAGAAAAGAGAGAGAAGAAATTCAAAAAAGACTGAAAATCTTTTTTTTTCTCACCATGAAGAAAGGAGAGCAAGACACGTGGTGTTTTGTAGGGTTTAATAAGAGGATGCACTCTTTTTTGCTTTCTCATGTTTTGAGTTGTCTTAGTATTCGGTCGTCCGAGACTGTTTGTATTGTTATTTAGCGGGAGTAGGAGTAGTGCTATTAGTAGTAGTAATAGAGTCTAGTAAAATATTCTCTCTCTGTTATACTAAAACGTTCTCTTGCTCACAACCCCGGGGTACCCTCGCCAGACTTTCCCGACGTCCGGGTGCCACCCTCTCGCGCCGACTCTTAAAGCCGGGTGGGTGTAGATGTCGCCGCCGAAATCCGTCGCCGGCGCTTTGACGGTTTCGCCGAGCGGGACCGACCACGAACGCGCGTCACCGAATTTAGCGACCGTTTTTTGCCACGACGTGTAAAGGTAGTACGGAACCGTGAGGTAAAGGAACATCGCGGGCGCGTACGCGCTCTTTGAAAACAACACGGAGGAGACGAACGTCTGCGCGATGACCAACGACCACATGATCAACTCCGCGCAGGAGTAAAACACCGTGCCGTTGGATTCGTATCCGCGTTCGTAGACGTACAACAAATGATACCTCCAAATGATGAAGTTGGTGAGGAAGAAGAACGCACACACCGCGGCAATCAGTGGTGCGATGACAGCAAACGTCAAGCCGAGTAAAATAATCACCGAAAACAAACCGCCTTCTCGTCCGGCTCTCATTTGTCGAGGCGAATATTTCATCGTTCTATCTCTTTTCGTTGGCGTGCACCCGAAGCAGCACCGTAAATAGGTATTGACGGTGTAACAAATCACCCCAGGGTGTGGAAATATCAACCTGTACGTGGGAATAAACACCGCTCGGTAGAAAACGAAGGATAGGAAGAAATTCGAGGACAACGGCAAGACGGTGCCGAATTGTTGCTGCAAACTGCTCACCGTGGTGCCGTTTTCTAGAGCTTGTTGCATGATCCCGGAAATCGCCCCACCGGTGATGCCGCCGATTAACATGTTCAGTAAACCCCACAAATAGTAGAATTTCATGAACCTTTGATCGGTGGCGGAGAGAGACACGTGGACGTTTTGCGACTGCACTAAATACAAGAGGAAGAAGGACACGGCGAAGACTTCCCACAACGTGAGCAAAATCGGCGGCAAGATACCAGACACGAGCAAACGTAAACCTTCGACTTCTTTGTTATCGCAATACCACTCCAAGAACGTTTCGATGCTATCGCTTGGAGCTTGCAGCGTGCACGCGGAGGTGATCATGGTCGCGACCAAAGTCGAAGGAGTGAGAATCAAAATGACAATCGCCGGGTAGACAAACATGAAACGAACCGCCGAGGTCCGTTTCGGTTGTAACAACGTTTGCCAGTTTATATCCGATGGGCCAGGCGCGGGATGGACGACGAATTCGTTCGTTCCGCCACGGTGTAACAAACACTGCGCCGCCATGGCTGCGGCCGTTTGCGTTTCAAACACCGCGAACGCCGATGGTCCGGGGACGCCGTTCCATGCTTTTTCTCTCTCCTCGAGAATCATCGAGTCCACAACTTCCAATTCGTGCTCTAAATCTGCCAATTTTGACGATCGATCCGAGCTCGTTTCTTTTTTCCTGGCCTTTGGAATGGTGAAAAACGTCGGGCTTTTACCTAACGATCGATTCGATTGCGATTCGATGTCTTGTAATTTCGCGCGGTCTTTTTCGCTCGCGCTGCCATCAACGCTTCGTTGTCTCAGAAAACTCATCTCCCGTCCAAAATCAGCCATTTTCTGCGGATCCTCACCGAATGTGGCGCATTTCCCACGCATTTGTACGAGTTTGTTGTTGATCTCGTCTCTCTGGTCTAACAAACGATCGGTTTGCCGATGATCGTACACCGGAATCATCCCGCGAAACTCGCTGCCGAAAACTTCGTTGAACATGCGTTCCATCGCCGCGTATTGTTCATCTGCGTACGCTCTTTTCGCTTCAGTATCCTCCTCTTCTATCTGCTGCGATCTTCCGGGGTCAGATTTCGAGCTCGATCCGAATTTGGTGAGAAATTTGGCGGAGAGTATATTCCTCAACGTCTTGTGCCGTCTTGATTTGAACTTTGGAATGTTGGTCAACAAAATCACGTAGTTTTCCGCCCAAACGGAGATTAATTTGCGACTTTCTGGATCGTACGTGTTTACCGATCTCGATTGTTGCACATCCGGTAAAGCACCGATCATATCGCTGTAACTGTATTCTACGTTTGGATCTTCGCTGACGTCCAAACCCGTCCACCATTCGTGATCGATGGCGACGTCGCGACCGTCGTTGTTTTTCGCGATGGCCGCTTGCACTTCTTGCGCTTGACGAATGGCGTTTTCGAGAGACGATCGACCTTCGACGACTTTTTGCGCTTCGCTCAAATCTAAGTTATAATTCATGTTTCCGAAGGAACCTCCGGAACCCGTACGTCGATGATGACCGCCGCCGGTGTTTTGACGAAACTGCTTTTGGGCGAGTTTTTGCGGAGAGAACATGCCGCCACCACTCTTGTTATCATTCTCTTCTCGACTTGACATTCTACGGTGCGCTTGAGGCGGATTTAATTCGGTTTGAGAGCTCGATTCTTCATTCGTGCTCATTCCGCTCGAAGTGTTCCTGTTCAATATCGCATTTCTCGCCGCCGCGGCTTCTCGGCTATACGTTATGGACGAGGTCAACATGTTTACATCGTCGTCGGTAATGTCCAAAGCGTTCTCGCCGTCTTCTTCATCGTTACTATTATTATTACGAGTATGATTATTATCACGAGATCGACCTGATATAGTCCGAGCGGCGCGATTGGCTTGCATCATCGAAGATCCAACCACTGAGCGTCCTAAATTACCCATATCGCCAAAGATGCCGAGGATTCTTCTCCCGGCGCCTCGAGTGTTCGCCGGCCGTTCCGTCGGCGCATATCTCGAACTACCCGCGTGTCGGTCGAGTTGTTGTCTGGGATTTATCCCCCGCTCTTCGTCGTCGTCGGAATCGGCGTCGTCTCTAATATTCGCAGACTCTGAAATCGGGCCTGGCGGCGATTTACTATTTCCTTTCAGAGGACTCGGAGAATAGTCTAACACTTCATCCTCGTCGTTAGAAGTAGGAGTAGAAGTACCGCTTGTTGGTGATGAAACCATCTTCTCAGCTTCGTCGTAATCAAGCTGTTGCGGAGATGAATTTTTGGGCGAATTCCGGGAGAATAATCCGCCGCTACGTTTCGTCACCGACGAGTTCGGAGACGCCGTCGCGGCGTAGGATTCCAAAGAAATACCTACCGATGATGGAGACGACGGTTTCTTCGACGCCGCCGCCGAAGTGGTCGACGGAGGTGTGTTCGTAATCGTACCCGCAATAGAAACACCACCAGAAGACGTCGGCGAGCTTGGTAGTTGACCACCATTGCCGTCACCGGCTTTCTCCACGTGTCGCGGCGGTGGTTGGTTCTTGCTTGGCATCCTTTTTTCCTCGCTAGTACTGTTTAGTCCTGCGCTGCCGCCGCCGCCTCTACCGCCGCCGTATCGAAACAATCCCTTACCGCCACTCGCCTTACTTTGTCGCGCTTTCACGGAAACGACCGAGCGCGCGGAAGGATCCTCGTCAGTATCAAAAGCGAAATTACCGTCGTCTCCGTCGTCTCCCGCTGGCGAAGACTGACTCCCCAAACGCTCGCGACGGCTCAACGACGCGACACCTTTCGACTTGAAAGCTTGTGATTTGATCATCGCATTGGCCTTTGCTTTCGCCGACGCTGCCGTCATAGCTTTTGACCCGAGCGACGTCGAACGCATTAAAGACATCGATTTCATCAACGAGGACCCCGACCCTCGACCTCCATCGCCTCCTTCATTGCTATTTTTATTATTCCCACCACTCTGGCTGCTATTATGACTACTGCTATTATAACTCGCGTTGTTATTGTTGTTGTAGTTGTTATTATTGCTCCTGATTGGTGAAACACCTCCGTATTCAGGCATTTCCTCGCTTCCCCTTCTCGTCGTCGGCGATGGAATGCCGCTTCCGCTCTCTTGCTTCTCGAAAAAAGTCACGCTCCCGGTGTGGCCGCCATCTTTCACAATCGCCGGCGCATTTTCCAAGTCCAACGAACGCAAATCTTTCGATCGTTGTAAACTCGGCACTGCCAACGTCCTCACGCCAACCTCCTGTAAATTTTCTTCAATCTGCGCCACGTCCATCTCGTCGGATACGTTTTGGCCTTGTTTCACCAATTGCACTAAAATCGATTCCGGTTGGTGCACCGCTCTCCATAAATTCGTGTCTCCTTTCGTGGTCAAATAGAGCTGTCGTAAAATCGTAAACGATTTCACGTGTTTACCTACCAACCACACGACGTACAACGTAATCAATTGAAAGAAAAACACGTGCAACCACAACAAGCTCGCCTCGTCCGGCACATTCGCCGCGGTCGTTTGCATCAATATCGATCGAATCGCTCCCGATAACGTCGTATCTTTACCTTCCAACATATCTTGTTCGTACTGCGCGTTAAGTTCGCTACAAATCGCCATGTGCACTGGAATAAAAATCGCGCACACGACCACCGCTACCGGGAAGAAAATCTGCACCCCTAACTGCGCGACTCTCAAAAACGCAAACCCGTCCAACCCGGCGGTTTGTATAAACTCCTTATCGCTCACTCTCAACACGTGCACGATCCACCCGTACAAATACGTCACGTACGCTTTGCTCTGTTTCAAAAACCAGATCACCCACAGGTACGAATTCGACAACTTCCTCGTCGCCGGTATGCCTTTGCGCCAATCGAACTCGGCTTTATCGTACGGCGGCGGCGGTCTCGTCAGGTTTCGCAAGCGCAAGCGGCCAAAGTAGATTGGATTGGCGTGTCTGTACGCGCCGAATAAAGTTAACACCACGAACGAGGCGATGAAATAATCTGTTGTTTTTGTGTATAGAGAGAGATGTTTTGTCAGCGTTTCCATCCAATGTGAAAAGAGGAGTTCTTGTGCAAAGAAGAGCAGATATTTGAATCTCATCATCATCCTCCGTATCATCAGCGCGCGCGTGGAAGACAAAAAGACGACGGCGATAAAGATGACGATGATGCAAGCAACAATTGCTCTCTCTCTCTTAGTATTGTTCTTGTTGTCAATCGTCTCAAAAAGTAATAATAAAACGTACACAAAAGAGAGTAACTGATATCGGTATCCGAAACGTTGAAATGCGCGCTCGTTTGCACCCAAGGCACCGGCGGCGGTGGCGACGGCGACGGGGGAGGCGGAGGAGGATGAGGAGGAGGATTGGGAGGCGGGAACGGCGAAGGTGGCGGGAACGGAGATGGTGGCGGAGAAGGCACGAGAGACATTATTACGTGTTATTCTCTGTCCGAAGCGTCGAAAGTGGTGGTCGAGGCAAACGAATTTTGAAGATTTTTCAAAGGCTGCCCAAAGAAGATTTCAAAAGAGTTCAACTTTGCGGTAAAGAGCGGGACAAGAAAGAGGACACAAAGAGACACTCTACGCGCCGCAAGGAACACACAGATACAGTATACGCATGAGTAGTAGTAGCAGTAGTAGTATTCTTATAAGTATTATAAGTATTAAGCTTCGTCGAGTGCAATTCTCGGACAGATGTTCATGCTTTGCAATTCCTGAAACAACAACTTACACGCGTACGGGACTTTCAACGTGGCGACTTCGGCTTTTATGCCGCAGCTGTGACAACAGTCCCTCCCGCTCGCTTTGTCTCGGTACGCGAGTAAACCGCACGTGACGCAGACTTGCGCGTCGAAGACGTCGGCGGAAATCATGAGACGTTCGAGAACTAACGCGGAAGCGCCGTAGCCGATTAAGCAGTCGCGTTCCATTTCGCCGAGGCGTAAACCGCCTTGGCGGGCGCGACCTTCCGTGGGTTGTCTCGTGAGAACAACGCGTGGACCTCGAGCGCGCGCGTGCATTTTGTCCAGGACCATGTGTTTGAGCTTTTGGTAATAGACTGGACCGGTGAAAATTCTCGCTTGGAGGTATTCGCCGGTGAGACCACAGATTAAGGTTTCCTTACCGTCCGAAGCGTAGCCGGCTTTGAGTAAAGCTTCGCCGATTTCGTCGACGGACTCGTTCTTGTTCGTCGTCCCGGCGGCGGTGGCGGAGGATATGTCGTTGCTGGCAAACGCAGAGGCGTCGCGGAAAGTGCCTTCTTCTGAGGCAGCCTTTCCGGCGAGTAACTCGATGAGTTTACCAACAGTCATCCGCGACGGGAAACCGTGCGGGTTCATCACCAAGTCTGGGCATATGCCGCGTTCGGTGCACGGAAAATCTTCCTGCGGTAAAATGGCACCGACGACGCCTTTTTGACCGTGGCGAGAGGAGAATTTATCGCCAACCTCTGGCCGTCTCGTGTGACGCACCAACGTTTTCACCACGAACTGGTTCTCGTCAGTCACCGTGAGCATGACCTTGTCCACGACGCACTCGTCCACTTCCGGTCCTCGGTAGACTTGCGGAGCTGGACGAAACTCGCGATCGGGGAGTTGATCGGGATTCGTCATCGGGTCTCGAGTGTTTATCGGCATGTGCTTGTTGATGTAAATGTCTTTGTTTCGAATCCTCACCCCAACTTGCGCGTACCCGTCGTCGTCCAACACTCGGTAGTTTTTCATCTTTTTCATCTGAGTTATCGACGGTTTCAACACTTTATCTTGCGTTCGATTGGCGTATTTTTTCATCGTTGCCGAGTATTTCCTAGAGACTTGACATCGACCAAAGCCTCGGTCTAAGGATGCACGGTTTATCACTACCGCATCTTCAATGTCGTAGCCAGTGTTTGATAACACCGCGATGACGGCGTTTTGCCCCGCGCCTAAACGATCGTATTGAATCAACTCGATCGTTTTCGTTGTTACCAGCGGCTTTTGCGCCGAACACAACGTGTACATCAACGTATCCATTCTGTTCAGTTGATTAAACGCTAAATTGCCCATGGCTTGTTTACCCATTGCGCACTGGTACGTGTTTCTTGGACTTTGATTGTGGTGTGGAAACGGAATGATCCCGGCGCAGACGCCTAAAAGCGTAAACGGTTCGATTTCGCAGTGCGTGTGCGCACCGGCGGTTAAATCCTTCTCGTGCAATGCGATGTACGCGTCGTTTTCCTCGTTCACGTCTAAGTATTCCACGTACCCTCTTTTCAAGAAATCGTCAAATACCCACTCTTTGTTTTTCAACGCGTCGAGATGTTTTTGTTTCATTTTCAATCGACCGGTGGTTTTGTCGACGACGATTAAAGGTCGACAGACTCTTCCGCCGTCCGAAGCTATGTGAACGAAACCTTCCGACCGGTGGACAGATACAAACTCGCTAATGCGACCCGACCGACGCAGTTTTCTAAATTTAAGCGCGAACTGCTTCGGTTGCGACACGGAACCGAGTATGGAACCGTTCAACAACACCAGCGCGCTGTCCTTCTGGTGCAACTCTTCGCCGGCTAAGTGTTCGAGGAGTTCGCAACCGAGCGCGCGCGCGAGTTTTATCAGAGGCTCTTCGTCGGAATCCGTGGTGACGTGCGTCATGAGCGCTAAATTTTTCACCAACCCGCAACTTTCGCCTTCCGGAGTATCCGAAGGACACAACATCCCCCACTGCGACGGTTGTAACGCTCGAGGACCACTCACTTTACGAGTTTTTTCAAACTGCGAGGTGATTCGAGTCATCATCCCAATCGCGGATATGAAGGACAAACGAGAGAGAACCTGAGTCACGCCTTTACGTTCCATTCGAAATCTTTTGACGGTCCAATTTCCAGTCGATATCGCGTGCTCTAATCCGTTGCTAATAGTATCTTGACGTATGCACTTAACGACGTCAAACTGCTGCGCGCGATTGGCTTTTGATAAAACCGCATCCGCTTGGCGCTTTAAATCCGCGTTTAAACGTTTAAAACAATCTTCAAACAGCAGCGCTAACAATTGCCCGGCTAATTCGAGCCTTTTATTTCCGTAATAATCTTTATCGTCCACTTCCTCGGGATTTAAATTCGCCAACAAAATACGTCGAATCATCACGCACACGTACGCCGATTTCCCTCGAAAATCGTAATCTTCCACCGGGACGTGCGCTAACACAACGCCGGCGAAAATATCTCTAGCTTCGTCCGAACGCGTTCGTCTGTTTATATTGATATGATTCGCGTTGACATTATTTTCTTTCCCTATTGGTGCGCTCCCGTCGTTGTTGCTGTTGTTTTTATTATTCGCGTTCGCTCTGCTATTGGCGTTGTTATTCACTCCCATGGTTGTCGGTTGCCCTGGCGTCGGGCCTTCGCTCGCTTCGACTGCCGCCGCGGCGGCTTTCCCGTCCTTTCCAGCAATCGCAGCCAAACGCCACTGACTGGAGCGAATCCTTTGCCCGCAATATTCCAATGCCTCGCTTTGCGTAAACACGTCCAACGCGGTACACTCTTGTAAACTCGGCGCTAACAAACTCATACACAACGGATCGCTCCCGCCGGCGGCTTTTTGCATCAACTCCTGGTCGCTTTCTAAACCCATTGCTTTTAATGCGATGACTATAGGAATATCCTCTTGGAACGTGTTGTGTTTTAAATACAATTTGCCTCCTTTCTGCACGACATTCGTCTTTGATTTGCGCTCGTGCGTGCTTGAAGTTACGCTGGCGCAAATTAACCCTTTCGCGTCTCGTTCGATAATCACTCTGTTCTTACTCAACTGCTCTTGAATCAAAATCACCTTCTCGACTCCTTTCACGACAAAATACCCTCCAGGATCTAAGGGACACTCGCCTAATCTCGCCAATTCGTCTTCGCCTTTATTCCTCAAACAACACCGAGAACTCCTCAACATCAGCGGAATCTTTCCAATGCACACGTCGTGCGTCGTAATAATATCCTTCCCTTTCGTATACTCCACGTCCACCATCACCGGTGCCGCGTACGTCATATCTCTCAACCTGCACTGTTGCGGCGTGATATCTTGTTTCACCATCCTCTCGTCCACCGTTTGCGGCGACCCGACGGAGACGTTTTTATACCTCAAGTAAAAGTTCGGGTCCGAGTCGCACGTGACTTTGTTGTTCGCCTTGGCGGAGACAATCTTCTTGATCTCCTCGTCGATTAAGTAATCGAACGATTCGATGTGTTGACGAACTAATTTAGTTGTTGTTCCAAAGAGTAGTAGTAAAGAGATTTGTGTTACATGTTGTCAGTATTTTTTGTTCCTCGCATCGAGAGCGAAACCACCCAAGAGGAAGAGAAACGAATAAGACGAAAATTTGTCTCGCACCTAACCCTCTGACTTTGAGAAACGCGGGTAATAACTCGAACTTATCCTTCATCGTTTTGATTGGTTTCGTTCGATCGCCGGAGTATAAACACTCTAAAGTATTGTTATTATTGTTTCCATATTCTGATGCTCCTCTTCTTCTTCCTCCTCCTTTGTCTTCTTCTTTGTCTTCGGCGGCGGCGGAATGTTTCCCCATCGGAGCGAAACTCTTTTAACGCTCTTCTTCTTCTTCTCTGCTGCGTTTATAATAATAAAATCAAAAAACGAACGACAACAACAACAACTATAACGAAGCTCTCTTCTTCTTTGTCTACTCCGTTAAAGAATGTACATTCCACGCGCAAGACAAACACGCGTTGTTGTAAAAGAAAAAATGAGGAATTTTTACATCAGAGAGAGAGAAGAAGTGAGAGTAGAAAAATTAAAAAATACTACCATGCGTTCAACATCAAAAAGAGTCATCAACAAAACGTTTCAGTCCATGGCGTCTAACAACACTCCTCCAGCAGTTTTAGTCGTAGGCTCCTCGTTTTCGTTTTGAAAATCTGATATATCCTCTACTCTTCCTCCTTTTCGAGTAGTATTTTGTTGGAGAAGTTTCTGACTGTCCTTCGCCATATCTCTTTTCAACGCGTCGAGCTTCGCCTTCTCTCTTCTTTGATCGGGAGGTAAGAGAGGGAGGATGGGTTTACCGAGTTTTTCGGCCTTAGTTAAACCGTCGTCGCCGGAGGCACCTATCATGGCGTGGTCGGTATCTTCCTCTTCGGAGTAATCAGAGTCGTCGTTTTGTTGGTTCTCGAGTAACTTTTTCTTCTTCGCTTCGGATACGCGCAACGCTTGGACTTCTTCCCAGGAGAGTTGGGGCGTTTTGTACGTCTCGAGAAACTTTTCGCCTTTTTCATCGAGAACTTGCAGAAATTCTTCGGTTTGGCCTCGGATTGCTTGCGGGTGTTGTAACAATAAATCGAGTTCGGCGCCGTCCAAGGATAACAGTTTATCCAATACGCATTGAGGTAGTTCCGGGTAATACTCTTTGATGCGGTCTTTCATCCACTCGTAATAGTAGAAATATTTCGGTTTCGGGCGCATGTATTCCGGGACTTCGTTTTCCCACTTATCTTTGTCCAAAAAGGTTAAAGCGAAGACAGAGCCCTTTCGTAACGCAGCTTTGACTGGATCGGTTAATCGAGCTTGCATTTTGTCCGAGTACGATTGGTAGATTTGGATGGCGCGAGCGCGCGTCGTCGAGAAAGACATAGAGGAGGAAGGCGTCTTCTCGTTATCTTCTTCTTCTTCTTTCTCTTTCAACGACAACGCTTCTTCGGTTTCCAACGCGCGTTTGGCAAAAAGTGCGCACGCAACTTGACTCTCGACGACCAAGTTATCGTTTTCGTGTCCTATACCTTCTTCGCCGCCTTGCGCGATTTCCGTTCGCGTGATGTTTTCTTCGACGAGTAAACGGTCGCAACACAAAGCGCGTTCGTAATGAAAAGCGCCGCCGAACGCGATGACGTCTTTGCACATGTACGTGGCTGCTTTGACGTCTTTTGCGGCTTGTATGACATTATCGGCGCGTAAATACGCTCTAGCGCGAATGCCGGACAAAAATCCACGCGCGATTGATTTTCGTTGGCTCTTCGTAAACTTCGCAGAAGTTGATGAGTTTAGTTGGAATACGGAGGATTCGACCCCGTTGCGTAAAGATGTAAACTTTAACCACTCGTCTCGCACGCGTTTCTCTTCACCCACCGAGTATTCAAGCAGTAACGAGCTGACACGTTTCTTCGACATCCTCGCGCTTTCCGGACGAATCAACGTTAATCCCTTCCCATCTCGCGAAAATGTCAACGGATTTGGCGTTTCGGCGTCAAAGATGCGCCGGGCGTAATCGTCGCAAATGAACTTGATGGAAACTTGATCTCGAGCGACGAGTGCTGCGAGAGCCTCGGAGAGGTGATTCGTGTTTTTATTGCTGTTCTCTTTCTTCGGGGACGCGACTTCTAACGCGTTTAAATACAACTCGCACGCGCCATCGAAGTCCTTTCTCTTCTCGGACGCTTTCGCGCACCGAAAATACGCCTTGCGCAATCGAAACCGTAATTCGTCGAGTATAGATCTTTCCGCCCCGTTCTGCTCTTCTTTCTGCAACGTGCCTTTTAATATACTTTTAGCCATATCTGCGTCGTTGAAAGACTCTTCAAAATGCTCTAAAGAGTACGCGCAAATCGATCGATTTAATAAAACTCTCGACGCTTCGATCGGATCGATCGGGTACGACGAAGTCGAAGTCGAGCGGCTCGTCGTAAACAAGAGCTGTTCCAAATACGCTTTCGCTTTCGTGTACGAGTCGAACGCTTCCGAGTGATTAGACGTCTGTGCAAAAAATAGATTACGTGGGGCATTACATTTAAAAAAAAACAAAACGTACTCGAAACTGCCCGTCTCCAATCCTCTTCCATTCATGCACTTCTTCCTCTGCACGCTTTCCTCCTCCCTTTTGTTGTTGTTGTTGTTGTTCTTGTTGTTCTTGTTGTTGTTGCTTCGTCATCGTCGTCGTCGTCGCTTTTGAGGAGAGCAGAAGAAAAAAAAATGAGATGTGATGTCTTTTTTTTTAATGAAAAACCAAAAAGCGTTACGAAAAAAAGGCAGTCTCGCGACAAAAAAAGCTCAATCTGCTTCTTCAGAAAAAATGGGAAAGCGCTCGGACGCCTACCAAGACTGCTGCGAAAGAAAGTCGGGTCGCAGTCGACGACGATAGAAAGAAGAAGAAGATAAAGATGATAAAAAAACGCGCGCACATCGCGTCCACGATCTTAGGCTTGGATTATGAAGAAGATAAAGAAGAGAATGGAAAGGTGTACTATTTAAACGCAGACGCGAAAGATAAAATCGATTTCCGAGCGTACGTGGCGCAGATTCGAGACTTTTTGTTGGGAAACTTTAACGTTTTCTCTTCGACTTCTTCGAGGACTACACTCGAAGAGAGCATCGACGAAGGTAAAGGAGGAGGAGAAAAGAAGAA
>ENA-OWPI01000463-OWPI01000463.1-marine-metagenome-genome-assembly--contig:-NODE-463-length-56648-cov-11.288328_pt1 | contig 56648 bp, 40 predicted proteins | sample MGYA00238138_ERZ651775 | MGnify/ENA primary metagenome ERZ651775 (study PRJEB26906, sample SAMN06265043) | marine metagenome | isolation source: Helgoland LTER site | place: Germany:Helgoland, sampling...
TGTGGAACACAGTTCAAACCTATATGTCATAGGCGAGGATTTAATCGTTAAAAGAATAATCGCTCATGGGTTGCCCTATACTGAAATCACAAAAGCTGTAAAACAACTTATCAATTAATCATATTTAATATATTTAAACCTTGGGTCATCAGGAGTACCTTCTAAGGTGTTATCTTCTGAGGATGGGTTCCATTGCACAACAGCTTCAATTTTTTCTGCTAATAAAAAATCTTTGTCCGTTATTCCTTTGGCTGCATGATTTTGAAGTTTTACAATTACAAAAGCATATGATGCGGAAAGATCAGGGTGATGCCAAGCAACTTCAGCAAGATGCCCAATAGTATTTATAACCATAAGCGTCCCCTTCCAGCCACTTGTTTTATACTTTCTTCTTATCCAGCCATTTTCGTAATACCAGTTCGGTAACTTACTTTCTAGATACTTTTCTATTTCTTCGAGACTATATACTTTCTCATTTGACACTTTAAATCTCCTGTTCTTTTTTAACCATACAAATACACGGCTTGATTAGTCATATAAAGAACTTATAATGACATAAGCTAGATACATAACTATCCTCAGGATACCATATAAATGGATATAAAAAGAAAACTTCAAAAAAAGAGTCACAAGGGAGTTTTTTTTCTCCTCTTTTTTGGCTTTTGGTGGTCAACCTTGTGAATGCAAAATTTTTCGCAGACTAATTTTTTCTTCGCAAAATGACGAGAGAAAATTTCGAGTTTTGTGTTTTTTGTCCTCTTTTGAGAGTTTCTCTCGTTTTTCTTTCGAGGAGTGTGAGTCAGCATTTTCTTCATACTATACTAATATCACACAGTTGTACAAAAAACACTACTCACGCGTATACTCTAATAATACGAACAGCTTATAATAACGCTACATAATAGAACAAGTAATACACCATGGGCAGAATTTCCTTAGACTTTTTGAGACGCAAATCCCACGACGACAACGACGACAACAACTCTTCTGAGACTGTGATGCCGGGATATTTACGAGCGATGCACGATTTTCCGACCAAAGACTCCAAAAACGACATCGGGTTACTGATCTCTCACAAGAAAGATCGCCTGAGCATGGACGAGGCGAGAGAGAAAGTACCCGTGCAGAAGAAAACAGAGGAAGAAAAACAAACGACAAAAACTCCCGTTCAACCACCGAGAAAAAGCGCGGAGTTGGAGAGGCAAGACAGCGCGAACGTGAGGAAGGTGCAGGTTTTGTAAGACAGAGGTTTTTCCCCTGTGACACGTCAGCTTTCTTCGGGTTCGCGCGACGATGCGCTTTTTACCATAATACGTTCAAAAGCGCATCGATCGAGACAGTTTCTTGTTTCTCCACAAATCCGTGTGCTTGCTCTCTCTTATTAATAATAGCTTTGTACATATGTAATCGGAAGAAGAAGAAGAAGAAGAAGAGTACTACTAATATTATTATTATTATTCAAAACGTCACTCTATTGAATCCAAACGCGAAGAAGACGAGAGACTGCGCGATGAGAAACAAAGAGTAATGGACGAGCTGGTGTTGGAGTATTCCGTAGACGCCGCAAAAAAGGAAGAAAGATCCCATCGAGAGCTCTTTGAAATAGATTTTTCTGCGCGCTTTAGGCGTCGTCGACGTCGACGACGACGACGAGAACATGTTGCCCAATTTTTTCGTAACCACCCATTCGTGCGCGTCGGACAACTCGAACAAGCCGGATATCATGGCTGACAGTTTCACGACACACATCGCGTTTTCAAACAGAACAAACGCGACTGATGTTTTCCAACCTTCTTTGGTGAACACGACAGTACTCATCGTCACGAGAACTGGAGTGTAAACTAACGCCCAAAATGGGATTGGTATTTCCGGGCTTATCGCGCACAAAGGCACAAGAAGACAGTAAAGGAAGAAACTGACGATGTGCGCTGCAAACATTCTCGCACCAAAGAAAAACACGATCAAATAGACTTTTTTTGCCAACGAGACGCCGTTGGACTCTAAAATCGTTTTTGTCGCTTTCCTCCACAGTTGCATCGGGCCGCAGCTCCAGCGGTGTTGTTGCTTTCGATAGGCGTCGTATTCAGCCGGAATCTCGTTATCGCACGTGATATCGTTCAAGAAAATAAACTTCCACCCTCTTAAATACGCGCGTAAACTCAAATCCATATCCTCCACGGTCGTGCGAAAGTTCCAACCGCCGGCGTCGACGATACATTTTCTCCTCCAAACGCCAGCCGTGCCGTTAAAGTTGAAGAATAATCCGGCGGAGCATCGCGCGTACTGTTCGCAAAGCATGTGGTACGACAAGGAAATTTCTTGGACTCTGGTCAAAACGGTTTCTTTCGCGTTCGTAAACGTCCATCGCGTCTGAACGAAACCGACGTCTTCGTTTTCCATCAACCAAGGGACGGTATTGAACAGAAAATCGCTATCAGGATCAAAGTCCGCATCAAAAACAGCGACGTAATCGTAGTTTTCAATCAAATCCATGGCGTCTAACATCGAACCAGCTTTATAACCTTTCCTGTTTTCTCGGCACACGTATTGGATGTTGACGCCTCGACTCATCCATCGATGCACCGCGCTTTGCGCAATCTCTCGAGCCTCCAACTCCGTGGAGTCGTCTAAAACTTGCACCATGAAGTGCTCTCTTGGCCATTTCATGCGACACGCGGCGTTGATGATATCTTCGCAACAGGCGGTTTCGTTAAACATTGGGAGTTGGACGACGACGTTTGGGATGGTTGAATAATACTCCGCGCCCGGCGGCAAAAACGACGAATGTGAACTTTGTTGCATTTCCTCCATCGAATACGACGGCACTCGTTTCCCGCTCGGCCGCTTAAATCTGTCCAAATAGTCTTTTCTCGACAAATACTTCCAATAAAACGCGACGTATAAATGAAACGCCCGATCTGCCGCGACTAAAGCGGATAAGAACGCCGTAAATCCAACGATAACTTTCAACACGGGATTAAAAAACGCGACGCGTATATCGTCCGCGGTCACCAACGCCCAGTAAAAAGATTCCGAGGAGATGGACGGAAACGACGATACTGATGCCTTCTCAATCTCCTCATCACCTCTCTCACCACCACTTGCGAGCAACGAAAACGCGGACATCCCCCTCGCGCGCGGATGGCCGCCAAAAATCACCTCCATCCGGTGCAAAACCACCACCAAACAAAACACGAAAACGCACAAAATGAAGCACGTCGTCGAGAGCGGCGATTTCTTCTTTTTCTGCGTTCTCGCGTGGTATAAAGATCGCGGGGATTTGCAATCGTACCGCGGAGAGAGCAAGACCCCCGAGGAGGATGCCGAGGTCCCCGTCAGCGGCGTGCTTTGGCTTCGAAACATTTTCTCTTTACGCTCTCGCCTTTTTCTTCAAAAACAACGCAAACAGTTTGTTCTTCGCGCTGCTCGTTCTCGACGACGACGACGACGAGAGAATGCTCGCAAAACACCACAACGCGGGAAAGAACGAACGAACGACGAGTCTGAGACGATGATCGTATCGCTCTCGCGCTCGTCGTTCTCTTAGAAGAGAGAGAAGAAGATGTGACGAGAAAAATGTGAGAAAATCCTTCCTCTCGTATTTTTTTTTGTAAAACAACGAGGTTTCGTCTCGGATGTACTAATAAAGATGTCGATTGTGAATGTGTAGTTTCATGTATATACATCACGATTCTGAGGTGCTACTGATGACATCTCTCTCTCTCTTTCTCTCGCTCATTCTCTCTCTCTTCTACATCGGAATCAAATCTTTGGACAAATACTTCATGAACCCGAACGCTTTGAACCGCCGCTCGCCGATGAGTTTGAACAACTTGTCGTCGCTAATCACGAACTGTTTATTCTCTGGATCCTTCAAATTCTTCTCCTTAAAGTATGCCCACATCTGGCTCGTCAACTGCGCGCGAGTTATGGTCTCTTGCCCGTTTAAAAAAGTTTTCAACTTTTCCGAACACTTGTACGGTTTCTTAAACCCGCTGTTTTCGCTCCTCTCTTTTTTCTCCTTCTCGGCTTTCGCCTTCAATTTGTTCAATTCCGTATCGCTCATCGGCACGTACTTCTCCATCTCCTTTTCGTATCGCTTCTTATCTTTCTCCGCCATTTCGTTGTACATCTCCTTCCCTTTCTCGCTTAAATTTTGCCACCTTTGCCCCAACTTCTTCCCGCATTCGCCGAACGAAATCCCCGGAAACTCTTTCACGATTTTCTCGCGGTTGTGCGACACGAAGCACATGTACGGGCCTTGCGGACCTTTCGGTTTGTTCGGATCTTTCATTTCCTTTGTCGAAGACGTCGTAGATTTACCACCCGATCCCGTCCTCTTTTGTTGTTTCTTCTTCGAAGGGTTCGTATCGCCCCTCGTCGTTCGTTTCGCGCTGTGGTAATGCGTACCTCTCTCCGCGTCCGAAACGTCTTCTTCATCCTCTTCGGACTCTTCCTCTTCCTCCTCCGAATCTGCTTCTTTTAATTCTTTCTCTTTCTCTTCCTCCTCCCTCTTGAGGATCATTTCCGTGCTCGTCCACGGTTCTCCACGTTTCGCTTTCGCGTGTCCGAAGTGGCTCTCGTCCAAGTGCGCTTGCACCATCGCCCTGATGAATTTTTTCTTCGTTTGTTTAATCAATCCATCCCGTCCTTCCCCGTTGGACAGTTTCGATTCCAATTCCTCGACGATGGATGCGATGGTGAGTAAATCTAAGTTTAAATCTTTCTTGGAGAAAATTTCGGCGAGAGATTTCGCGATGGCGAGTTCCAGAGGGTCGTTTTTTAGCGTCATTATTCGAAGCTTTTGATGCGCTAAATGCGCTCGTTTGTGATGCGTTTACAGAGCGTATTGAGAGCGTTTTGTGGGGGAATTTGCTTCATTAATTGACCAAAACATGTTCGTGCATTTTCCACCGCAACAAAGTGTGTTTGTTGTTCCAACTCAGAACGCTTCGAGAAGACAAAGAGGAGGAAAAGGAGGAGGTTTTGTTGTCGCCGCTGCTGCTCCCGACTCGTATCGATTCTCCGGATGTTCTTCTGCTCGTCCTTTTCGCGCGAGGAGGAGGAGTTCTTCTTCTTCTTCTTCTTCTTTGCAAAATTTCATCGGGCTGGCGGCGACGGCTTCAAATGACATCGTCAGAGCTGATGAAGAAGAAGAAGACGATGAAGCGCTGATCGATTTACTCCTCTCGAAGAAGAAGAAAAAGGGAACAACAAAAACAACAACAATTGAGGAAAGAAGAGGAGGAAATGGAGGAGGAGGAGACACGACGAGTTCGAATGAATTTGAAAAGTGCGTGGACGAGAACTTGACGAAGTTGACGACGCTGTTTTTCGACCGACTGTTGACGAGGATAGAAGAGAAAATGGCGAACGGGGATAAAAAAGAAGCGGAGGAGTTGGACGAGTTAGCGCAGAGTGCTCTGGTGGTGGTCGAGTCGAGAGCGACGTTTGAACGCGCCAGCGAGGTTGGGTTCCCGGAGACTTTGCGGGATTCGATAGCAGCGCACGAAGCGACGCTGAAGAAACAGTTGGCGGATGGAAGCGGCGGCGAGAGTAGCAAAGACGATAATACGTTGGAAACGTATTCGATTGAAACACAAGTTAAACAACGCTGGGCGGCGTTGACGAAAGCGATGGAAGAAACTGGAACAGAGAATGCGCTCTCGCAGAAAATGATGAATCGAGAGCGGGCGAAATCGAGCGCGACTGAACTCATCGGACGCGCAAAATTAAACACCGAAGAAGCTAAAACGCTCTTTACGACCGCGGTGCCTCCGGAAAGGAGAATTATAGAGTTTTTGTTGGAGTATGAACCTGGACCGGAGCGGTCTCAGCTTTTAACCGACGCGTTGACGCCTCCGGACGAGGAGGATTTGAAGGAAATGGAAGAGAACGAAGAGGTGGAGGTGGTGAGCACAACCCCGGCGAAACTTTCGTGCGCTTTGGAGGTGTACTTGAAGGAAGTGATTGATAATAGCAGTAAGAGTAGTAGTAGTAATAATAGTAGCGGTAGTGACAGCGCGGTTGGTGACGACGATGACAAAGTGATGCGCGTGCGTGCGCTCGCGGAGGAAGTAAAAGAAAGATTGTAGTAAAGTTGAAAATTTTGTATTGCAAAAGATGTATTTCTTGTGTGTTTGTCAAATGTTGTCATCATCTGACTTCTAAATTAATTTGCGGCGATTCCATGGAGAACGGAATCGACGACAAAGGAACAACAGAAGTATCAACGATACTAGCACTGCTATTCTTCCTCGAACCATCACCTCTTCCTCTGTTTGCTTTCCTCTCGAGCGCGCGTAAAAGCTTCCCGACCACGTCTAATTTGTTTATATCCGAACCGCCGCCAAAGCTTTGCTTCGCGAGCAAAAAGCCTACAAGCATTGGGACCACGAAGGTTTTCATCGCCATTCCTAATTCTTTTCGCATTCTAAATCCGACTTGTTTCTCGTGAACGACGTCTTCGAGCATGTCTTGGTCTCTTCGATTAAAGCCACCGGAATCTTGTTCGATAAACTTCGTCTCTCGAACTCGTTGAAACGCGCGGAACCCGCGAATCATAGGCTTCACGACGGACCACATACCGTGTCTCACCGCGAGTCTCGCGACGTCGTGTTGCACGTGCTGCTCTTCAAAGTGAATGAGCGTACATCTTGCCGCGGTGTACGGCTTTAAGCCGCGCACTTCATCCTCGTTCTCGAAATCAGGAACGGCTTCGATTTTCCACGCCGAGTAATACGGATCGACGCGCAAAACTCTTTTCGATTTTGGAACGTTCGGATGACTCATCCCTTTCGTGATGGAGAAGTACACGCTCTTATTATTCTTACTGGTAGAAGGGGACAAAAAATCTGCGGCCGATCTCATCCCTCCTCCTTTCATCGGCGTCGTCGGCGGCGTCAAATCGTCAAACATTTGATTCGCGGGACTTTTCTGTTTCTCCGTCCACGTGCGTCGAGAAAAGACGTAATCGCGATTCGAAATCACCGGTAACTTCCGCTCCCAATACACGAGATCCGCACCAGTGTTCACGTCTCTTTCGATGATTTCTGATTTTATGAGTAAAGGATCCCACGCTTTTCTAGTTTGGTCCGAGTTGAAGAAATCGCACAACTCTTCCGGCGTGCAGTTTTGAAACGTCGATTTCGAGAGGTATTCCGTCCCACCGTACGGGAGAATGTGACGCCAAGCGACGTACGTGCTCCCGGTTTCTTTATCTTCTTTGCGCATCATCTCCTGCCACTCGCCGTAATCGCACTTTGGTACCTGTTCGTCTTCAAAAAACCTAGGGTTATCGTTGTTGTTTTTCTGGTTCTTCTTCGCCGCGGCGGAGAGTTCGCCCGTGGCTAATCGGTCTCGAAACTTTTCGTAATCTAATTTTTGTACAACGTCCGGATTATCCACCCCGGCACCTTTAAACGTCGTTCGCTCGTTCGCGACGTCAAAGAAAGCCTCTTGGTGCGAGTGTTTCCTGGACTCTTTCACGAACAAACCAAGCATGGACCCTCGTCTCGGCAAGTTACCCTTGGGCGCCGCCTTTGGCGAAGGAGAAGACGCCGCTCTGTTCTGTTCCTCGCCTTCATCATCTTCGCCGCTGATTTCTTGCACGTCCGTCGTTTTGCTGCTCGAATTATTGTTGTTATTATTATTATTATTATTGTTCTCCTCCACAATTTTTTCCAACCGTCTTCGCGCGCCGGCGGTAGTATTACCGGCGTCGATATTCTCGGAGCGCTCCCCCGAACCTCCTTCTCCTTCCCGTTCTCTTTGCTGAAGAGACTGTTGTTGTTGTTGTTGTTGCTGCTGCTGTTGTTGATTCAGCCGTCGCCTTAACTCTCTCTGTCTTCTCAATCGTCTCTTAAACACTCTGCGTTTCACCGCCTTCATCAATTCTCTCGCAAACACGAGCGAACTGAGCGTAAACCAAATCGATTTCACGGAGTTCGCGGACACGTTCTGCCTCGACGACTTCACCGCTTCTTTCAAAATAATCGCCAATCTCGAAAAATCGTACCTCATCCCGAGCAAGACGACTAAAAGTAACGTCAAAACGAAGCTACACGAGGCGAACACCATAAAATACATCGACACGCTTTGTTGATGATTTTGTCCAAAATGTCCTCCTCCAAAAAACATCCATCGGTTCCAAAACGTATTCAACGACTGCTCGATTTCCTCTTTCGACGGTAACGTAAACCCGGCGACGGACATGAGCATGGCGCCTAAATCCGTAGGGTTGAACGATTCCCCGTGGGAGAACCACTCTTCGTCGCGCGAGCGTCGTCGTTTCTGCGTTTCTCGCGCGTGGAGGTGTTCCAGCCAACGGACTGCCATTTTTATTCTTTTTGTGCTTCTTCTTCTTCTTCCGTTGGGAGTTTTTCTTCCGTTGGTTCTTTACTTTCGTGGGTTTCGGTCAAAAATTAGGGAGAGGATCTTTTTCTCTCTCTGACGATGATTCAGAGAGTGTTTGGGATATATTCTTTTGAGTGCTGATACACTTTCGTTCACGTCGTCGCAAAGCTCGAGAGAGAGATGATGCTATGCGGTGCGCGTGTGTTTATTAATATCCCGCGTGATGGTGTGCGGTTCTTTTAATGAAGAGATATAATTTTGAAGAGATATAATTATTCTCTGACACACTCGAAAGGAGTTAAAAAGAAGGGAAAAAGTCGTTCAAAAAGATCTGAACCAAAAAAGTGGTTTTGTTTCGGGTGCCTGCTTCTCTCTCTTTTGCTTTCCTTCTCTCTCTCTGTTTTGTCCCCTTGTGACGCATTCTTTTCATCTCTCAAAATCACACGATCCTCGTCACTTTTTATCTCTCCCTTCTCTTTACGAGCAACGCTTTTATCTCTCTTTGTTTCTCTTTACCTCTAACGACGACTTACTTGGACGACAAAGAAGAAGAAGTTAAAGAGAAGAAGATATAATGTCCTCATCCTCTGCCGCTAAAAATGCGATCGTGAGAAGTAATAAGATGATTGCGAACGTCTGCGTGGTGAACGCGGGGCGATTGGATTTCGATGGGAAGTTGAATTTACATTCGCTTTCCCAAGCGCTCGGGCTGTCAAAGTCCTCGGGAGGAGGAGGAGAAGATACTAACAACTTAAACGAGAACAAGAACATAAACGCGTTAACCGCGCATCAAGATTCCTCCCCTTCGCCTGATGTCGTCGCCGAACGCTCTAAAGGTCACAATTGCATAGTCACGAAAGAAATAGAAATCGATATCGATTTACTCCCGACTTCGGTGAAGTTAATATGCGAAGCCGGGACTGGTTTTAATAACATCGATATCGAGAAAGCGAAGAAACGAGGGATTCGCGTGACGAACGTGCCGGAATATTCAACCGAGGCGATGTCACATTTAGTCATCACGAGCATATTAAACTCCTCCGCGAGCATGATTAAACAGCAAAAGATGTTGGAGCGGAACGAACGCGCACACTTTACGAACTTTAGCGGCTTGCCGCACTTCGAGTTGGAAGGTAAAAAAGTAGGATTGATTGGCGGGAACGGAACGATCGGGAAACGCGTGTGCGAATTAGCGAAAGCGTTTCGAATGAAACCGTACGTGTATTCGAGGTCGGCAAAAGCGAAAACAGAGTTATACGACGTCTATCAGTCGTTAGAAGAGTTGTTATCCGAATCCGACTTTGTGAGCGTCCACTGCCCACTCAACGACGCCACCCGAGGTATGCTCGATTACGAAAAGTTATCGCTGATGAAACCGACGAGTTATTTAATCAACACCGCTCGCGGGGCGATATGTAACGAGGAAGATTTGATCCAAATATTAAAGGAAAAGAAAATCGCCGGCGCGTGTTTAGACGTCCAAACGAAAGAACCTCCGGACGAGGACTCGTTGCTTTGGAACCCGGGGAACGTCTTCGACGACAACGTCACCTTAACCCCGCACATCGGGTGGAAGCGAGTGGAAACCAGGCAAAGATTAATCGATAGCGTCGCGGAAAGGATTAAAGAGTTTGTCGACGGAGAGGATATTTTAAACGTTGTAAATCAATAACAATAATAAGTATATGTATAACGCGGCGCGTTTGTAATACCTTTTATTATCGCATCGTCTCGATCAAACCTATCCGCGAGTCGTACGAGAGAGAGAAAGTGATTTGCAAGGGAAAAAACAACTGTTCGTTTGCTCTCTTCAAATTGCTTCAAACATGACCGCTCTTTCCTCCTCTTCCTCCTCCTCCATAAACTCCTCCATCCAATCGCTCAAAAAAGACTTTGGTGATACTAATACTAATAATAACACGAACCAATGGTCGTCGTCGTCCTTCACCAGAGGCGGAGGACTTGGAGACCAACACCAACAACACCTTTGGCGTGTAATCGATTTGCTCGAGAAGATGCGCGAAGAAATCTTCATCCATGAGTATCATTCAAAGAAGTCCGAGAAGAACACGAAGAAGAACAGCAAGATGAAGACGATGGAGTTAAAAATGAAACACTTAATCGCGGTCTCTTCAAAAGTGAACGCGCGATTGAACGCGTGTAAGATTGGTCTGAGCAGAATTGGGAATTCCGTTGGCGTGGAAAGGAAAGTCAAAGACGAAGAAGAAGACGACGACGACGAAGACGAAGAGGAAGAAGAAGCAGTTGGAGGAGGCGTTTCAGTAGGTGATGATTCGACGTTGAACGAGGAAGATGACACAACACGAGGACGACAAAAAGAGGACAGAAAAAACGAACGAAACGAAGCGAAGAAACGAGAACGAAACGAGCTTCTCGCGCGCGCGATTGAGAAAACCGAAAAGCGATGGCTCGGGAACAATCATCGCGGCGACGTGAAATTGACCGGGAACGTGTTTTGGCGTCCGTTGCCACACGTCGTCGGGACGGCTTCGTTTTACCAGGATTCGACGTTAGGGTTAGCGAATGCGGTGAATCCGAACCCGGAAAGGTTTGGACCGTATATTTCGTCCACGGATGATGACGATTCGTCGGGTGACGAAGACGATGAGGATACGACGAGCGAAACGTCGACGTCGGAATCGTCTTCGGTGTCTTCTTCATCAGCCGAAGAGGAGGAAAGCGAGGCCGAAGAGGCCGAAGCGGATTCGTACAGCGACGACGAGGATACCGTTGGCAGAAGAAGTATTGAAGCGCGCAGGCGAAGACGAAGAAGAGAGAAATTGATGCAAAATCAACGAAAAGCAGCAGCGGGAGCGGCAAAGAAGAAGGAAATAAAGGAAGATGAAACCATAGAGGAGATGCGCGAACGGTTCGCCAAGGAAGTGTTGCTCCTCGCGGAATCGACGAAAAAGAAGAAAATGAACGAGAAGAAGAAGACAAAGAAGAAGAAGACAAAGAAGGAGGAGAAAAAGAGCAGCATTTCTTCCGTGAGTTCAGAGGATGATTTATTGAGCGACGGGCTCGGTAGTGATACCGACGCCGACGAACCTGCCTCGATGCTGTTCGGGGAAGGAAGAATACGAACGAGTAGTAGCAGTAGCGATAGCGATAGAAATAGGAGTAGCGAAGAGAAGGAGGACGAAGACGAAGACGAAGAAGACGCGAGTATTTTCGGGAAGAAGCCAAAGCAGAAAAAGAAGAGCGCTAGGGGTGCTCATAAAGAGCCCAACATTTCTCCAAAGAAGAAGAATAAGGAAAAGAAAAAGACGAGAACGGATCGCTTGCGAGGCCTTTTCGGAGACGACGAGGACGAGGACGAGGACGGCGATACCGGACACCGCGTAAAAGCCGAGTACGCGGCCTCGCGTTCTTCCAAAGAAGAAGAAGAAGAAGACGGAAAAAAAAGCAAAGACGGGAAGAAGAGCAAAAAGAAAAAAAGGAACGCCAAGGAAAAGAAGAAGAAGAAAGCGCCTTCTTCCGCGCTCTTCGGCTCAAATTCTTCTTCCTCCTCCTCCGGTGGTGGTGGTGACGACGTCTCCTCGTTGTTCAAATGATGACGACGCAGATACTCTCTCTAGTTGAGTAGAAGAAGTATTTGTGTCACATTTTTTTTTCTCTAGAGCTTTTTGCTCTGCACTTTTCGGGCGCACAAACAACATTAGTAGTAGTAGTATTCATACTCACACATGTCGTTTTCGGAGTCGTGTTGTTGCACGCATCGATGCGCTATGACCACTATGACCACCACCACCACCGCTTCTTCTTCTTCTTCTTCTTCTTCTTCTTCTCGTGGTCGAGTTTTTCATCGTCGCACGCATCAAAGTCGTCGTCTTTTGAGAACAACAGAAGTCGTGCAAGCGCAAACGTCATCATCCAATGATGCGATGGAAGAAGAAACGTTCGACGTGGTGATAATCGGTTCAGGCATCGGCGGCTTATCCGCTGCCGCGTTACTGGCGAAATACGACTTGAAAGTCTGCTGCGTTGAGTCGCACGAGCACGCCGGAGGTGCCGCGCACGAGTGGAAAAGAGATGGATTTACGTTCGAATCCGGACCGAGTTTATACACCGGTCTCTCTCAGTTTCCCACGAGCAATCCGCTGGGGCAGATATTACACGCGATCGACGAACCGTTGAAATGTATTCGATACAACACGTGGAAAGTGCACTTTCCGGAGGCAACGTTCGTCACGGAAGTAGGAAACGATCAATTCATCGAATGTTTAGAGAAATATTACGACGCCGAAGCAGTCGCGGATTGGCGAAAATTGAAGGAGAAGATGGAACCGTTGGCGCAAGCGAGCGCGGCGTTACCACCCGCCGCGGTGAGAACAGACGCATACGCGGCGTGGACTTTAGCGAGATTTATCCCGGGGTTGTTTCAATCGATGCCGAGTTTGAACGCGATTTTATCGGATTACGAATCGTTTCTGGATAAGAACGACATCAACTCGAAGTTTATTCGAGATTACATGGATTTACTCTGCTTCTTGCTTTCCGGTGGGACGTCCAAAGCGACGATGGGCGCAGAAATTGGGTACATGTTTGCAGACTGGTACGCTCCAAATGCTGCGTTAGAGTTTCCAATCGGTGGATCCGGCGCGCTCGTCGATTGCTTAGTGAGAGGTTTTGAAAAATACGGCGGCGATTTGCGCTTGCGAACTCACTGTGAAGAGATTTTAGTGGAGAAGAAAGACGGAGAAGAAGAAGAAGCGACTGGGATTGTCACGAAAACGAGAGACGGGAAGAAGAAGATCTTAAGAGCGAGAAAAGCGGTGATTTCAAACGCGACGATTTGGGATACCGAGGCGCTTTTGAGAGATTGCGCGGAAGGGAGGCGCCAGAGCGTGCGGGAAGCGTCGTCTACGACTAGAACAACTAAAAGCGGGAAAATAGTCGACGACGACGTCGAATTTTGCCAATCGTTCATGCATTTACACCTCGGCATTGACGCCGCAAATTTACCAGCTGCGGAAACACTGGAAATGCACCACGTGTGGGTCGGTGATTGGGACAAAGGCGTGGACGCGGAGCAAAATCTCGTCTTGGTCTCGATACCGTCGATTAAAGATCCGTCCATGGCGCCGGAAGGCAAACACGTGATTCACGCCTACACTCCCGGGAACGAGCCTTTGGCGCGTTGGAAGAACGTGAAATATAACTCAGAAGAATACAATAAATTGAAGAAAGAACGAAGCGAAGTGTTATATCAAGCTGTTGCGAAAGCGTTGAATAATATCACCGTCGAGGATTTGAGAAGCCGCGCAGAAATTGAGATGGTTGGTACGCCTCTTACGCACGCGCGCTTTTTACGAAGAGGAAATTCTCAAGGCACGTACGGCGGCACCGGGTGGATAAAGAAAAAAGAATCCGGAGATGACTCCGCGGCCGCGGTTCCCGTGACTTCCGCCAAGAGTAATTTGAAAAATTTATTGTTAGTGGGAGATTCCCGATTCCCTGGCCCGGGTCTTCCAGCTGTCGCTGCGGGCGGTTGGGCGGCTGCCCACGAGCTCGTAGATTTTAGACGACAGTGCGAAGTGCTCGATAAAGTAGTAGCGCGATAAGTCCAATAATGTTCAAATAGTCGTATTTATGCGTAATGTCAAAGTTGTATTTATGTGATGAAATCCCAAGCGTAGACTCGAGAAGTCTTGGTATTCTCTTCTTCCCCGTCTCTTTTCCCTCCTACTTTCATTTTCGCCAAGCTAAATCCTAAACTCTTCGCGTTGCTTCTATTCGAGAAATTCTCGTTGACTAATTTTGCGGGCATTCCGCCCGCAGCGACTACGGTTATTCTAGTTCGTCTAGTACTATCCTCCACCATCTCCTCCTCCTCCTCCTCAACATCTTCCGCGAAACCTCCCACACACAACAGAGGATACTTGGACGCGTGCTCGCCCATCATCTCGCTCGCGTTTAAGAACATCGACCCTCTTTGAACATCGAACGCGTCAAACAGAGCTACTCCATTCACGTTACGTTCCTTCATGCGTCCGCAACACGCGACGAACCCGTTCCCAACATCTGCCACCGCGTGCGTCAACGCAAAATCTGTTTGCACATTTAACCTCGGTTTGCTCCTTTCGATCCAATTTTTCGCGTCCGACATCACGAGGTCGCCAAAACGATTACACATCACAACGTTCGGGAACTGCTCGAGTTCGTTTTCCACGGCTGGGTACACGAAAGTTAACGACGTGCACGCCATGTTCTTCCGTCCTGTGCCGTTGTTGTCATCAAACACGCTCGCGTTCTCCCCGACGAGATAAAACTCTCGCGCTTTAGCATCAAAACAGTACATGCGCATGGTCCCGTTTGAATATCCAACCGATAAAATGTGTTTATTTCCCATTGTATCGGTATCAACGCGACTCCGACTCCTGGTCGCGTACGCGTCCATCGCAAACGCGTACGCTATATCGAATTTACCTTGTCCACCACCGCCATCGCCGACATTTTCGTTCAACGAGAATCCAAGCGGCGTGCGAGCAATCTCCTTCAACTCTACCGATGATTCTCCCCCGTTCTTTTCGTTCAAACTCCTCCGCGTAACTTCCACGCCAATCAACTCCGCGTCCGTGGCGATGACTAAATACTCATCCTTTCCGCCTAAAAATTTCAACCCGTACACTTCGTTGTTGTCGTTATCCTTCTCGTCGTCCTTTCCGTCAAAAGCATCTTCGACTAAGTCGTCCTCGTTTGAAATCCCATATTCTGCTCTCTTTCTGTTCGCGTTAAACTTCGCCATCAACCGGTCGCCGTTCTCGCCTTTGCCGCTTTTGCTCTTACCAGAACCAGAGGTAGTCACGACTCGCCAAACGAACACTTCGCCGTTGGACGACCCCGTCGCTAACGCGAACGACGACTTATTCTCGCAGCACTTTTCATCGTCATCATCATCGTCATCGAAAGCGCCGCGCGAAAGGCCAAAAGCGCACTTCAACACGGCGTCGGAGTGTCCTCTCAGGACGCTCAACCCGAACGGTTTCGGTTCCACTTTGACGCTTTGTTCTTCCTCCTCCTCCGAAGAAGAAGAAGCGTGGACGACCCACAATCGCACGCAATCGTCCTCTCCGCTCGTCGCTAAGAATCGTTTTCGTCTCCTTTTCTTCTTCTTCTTCTTCTTCTTTGGTGTCGTCCTCGTCGTTCTCATCTCCGTTAGGGGATTTTGCTGCGCGTGTACTTCTTCTTCTTCTTCATCCTCTTTAAAGTCGTCGAGAAAAGGAGGACTGAAGCTCAGCGAGAACACTCTCCCGTAGTGACCGCCTTCGTTCGTGCCAGCGCTGCTTGTCATTAGACGACGACGACCAAAGAAAGTTGTTGTTGTGAGGGAAATCGTTTGCGAAATCTCTTCATTGGAAACCATGCGTTGTTCGGTGTTACACTCGTCGGCTGCGTCGAGATGTTGTGGCAGCAGTTATGGGAGAAGCGGGAAGAAGATGAGGAGAAGCGCTTTCGTGCGTTTTCATCGTCAGCGCGTGGCGGCATCGTCGTTTGAATCGTCGTCGTCGTCGTCGTCGTCATCATCATCATCTGTTGACGTCGACGGAGCGGCACAAACAACAACAACAACAGAAACGATAAAAGAAGAAGAGAGTAAAGGGTTGACCGGGGAAACGCTCCAAAAGCTGAAACGAGATTTGACGGAAGACTTGTCGCACTTATTCGACGATCGCGGGATCGATCCGAAGTTATACGCCGAAAATGTCGTCTTCACGGATCCGCTCTCGAAATACGAAAGTTTCTCGGGGTACAACTTCAACATACAGATGTTGAAAAACGTGTTCAAACCAATATATACGATGCATTCGATCGAAAAGACGAACGATTTTGAAATCACGACGCGATGGACGATGAAGATGTACTTACCTTCGTTTCCGTTCTTGTGGAATCCCGAGCTGACGTTTACCGGGAGATCCATCATGGAGATGGACCAGAGGTTTCCGCACGAGTGCGTGAAACACGTGGACACGTGGGATAGCATCGAGAACCAAACGTATTTGAGTCCAGAAGCCGTGCAGGAAGTTTTAAAGCAGGTGTTTAACTTTGCGAAGACGCCGGAGAATTTGAAGACGCCGAAGTACGTGACGTTGAGGAGGTACCGCGATTTCGAGGTGAGAGAATACGAGAAATTTTTCGTCGCCGAGACGACAGTGAACTCAAACACCGGGAGCGCGAAGATGGAAGATAGCGAAGCTGGGCAGGCTTTTAACCGCTTAGCTGGTTACATTTTTGGTAAGAACGAGCAAAACGAAAAGATGGAGATGACGACGCCGGTGTTTTCGAATAAGAATCAAAAGATGCAGTTTGTCGTGGAAGAGAGTTCGAATTCAATCAAGCCGGTGGACGGTTCGGTGGCGGTGAAAGACCGCGAACGATTTCTCGTCGCCGTGGCGTCCTTCTCCGGCATCGCGAACAAAGAAATCACGGACGAGACTGAAAAAAAGTTGAGAGAAGCCATGAAAAGAGAAGAATCCATAAACGACGGGGTAGAATTCCTCCCTCGCCGAGGCGACGAGTTCGTCGAGTTGGCGCAATACAACGACCCGTTCACGAACCCGTTACAAAGACGCAACGAGGTTCTCATCGCGCTGGAAAATATCAGAGACGACTTTATCGCTTTGGTGTAAAAAATGATGTGAAAGATCATCATCCAAAAGCCAAAGCAACCTGTATTTTGTATAGCAGCAGCACGTGTTATTAAAAACAAAACGCATACGCGAGAAAGAAAGCAAACACCATTTTTCCTCTAGTGTGCGTTGTACCTTTTACTCAATTTTGCTCCTCCTCCCCCCATTTTGTGGGGAGAAAAAATGCATTTTGAACACCTCACAGATACAACCGTCAGAATGCAAAGTAATAACGAAGAAGAAGAAGTTAAACGAATCATCATCATCGCGCAGTAACAGTAGTAGTAGTAGTATTCGTAGCACTTTCTTTCGGCAGAAAAATTTATACGACGTTCGAGACACGCGCGCGAGGATTGACATCTTTTACATCAGGGGGAACATCGTCGGCAAAAGAGCGGTTTGGTTGAGCCGATGATGACGAGGACGACGAGGAGTACTAAAGATGACATCGTCCTCGAAAAACCTTCAAACGACGACGACGAGGAAGAGGAGGAAAACAAAGAGGGCTTACTTCGATTGACCTTCCAAATCTGGCGACACCAGGCGGAAACCGAGAAGCAAACGCAACTGTTACACATCGTTTTGGAGAAGAAACAGATGGAACTGTTGAAATTTTCCTTGCACAGGCGAGCGCTGAGGTACCAACGCGCGTGTTTTACTAGGTGGCGAGAAGAAGTGGAAAGGACGAAAATACAGAATAAACGATTGAAATCGAAAGTGGAAGGGTTACGGCTGAGATATTTGAGAGCGGCGTTCGATCGGTGGAGGAAAGAAAGGATGAGCGGGAAACGGTTGAAGGAACGGTTGGCGCGGGCGACGAGTCGGCGAGCGATGAAGTTGCAACGAGAGATGTTTGAGAGATGGCGGATGGAAGCGAGGGAGAAGAGGAAGGAGAGAGAAGAGAGTAGAGATGTGGAGAGAGAGGTGAAAGAGTTGAACGAGCGGATGGAGGCACTGCAAAAGCAATTTGAGAAAGAGAAAGAGCAATGGAAGGAAGAGGAGACGCGGATAGCGAACGCGCACGAGGCAAAGTTGGAGGAGTTTACGAAAGCGAACGAAAACGAGAAATTGAGAGTGGCGACGGAACGCGCGAGTCGAGACGCGGAGACGAAACAGAAATTTGAAGCGGAGATTGCGCTTTTGAAGTTGAAGGAAGAACAAGGGAGGAAGACGTACGAAGAGAGAAAGGAGAGGTTGATCGAACGCGCGGTTGGAGCGATGGAGAAGGAAAAGAAGGAGCGGTTAGCGCGGAAATTTTTTACGAAATGGAGAGAACAAACGATGGAAGCGAAACGATGGAAGCGAACGTTGCGGTTTTTATTGCTCAAGAAACGAAGAAGCGTGATTGAGAGCGCGTTTCGAGAGTGGAAAGAAGCCACGGAAACGAGTCGAGAGGAACGGGAAAAGGATCGAGCGTTGGAACGCCGTCTGGAAAATCACATTCGAGCGAAACGGTTTCGGATGCAAAAACGAATCTTTGAAGACGTTTTTGTCAGAGAACATGAGAGAGGGAAAAGCAACGAGAGGAAAGCGGCTGCTTTTAGAAACTCGCAGTTGCAAGAGAAAGCGTTCGAACAGATGCGAACGTACGCTAAGCGTTCGAAGATTGTTACCAACTTACAGGCGCGAGCGATATCGCGCATGTCCTCCAAGAAAGTTGCCAAAGCGTTTTATATTTGGCGAAACGAAACCCGAACGCAAGGAGTAGAGAATCCAAGGAAAGCTGAGGTGCATTTTGAAACGAAAGTGAAACCAGAACTGCTAAAGCGAACGTTTTCACAGTGGAAGATGGTTTCGGACGTGGAAAAACGGTTCCGAATGCTCGAAAACGACGCCATGCAAAAATATGATTCGAAAATACTCAAGGAAACGCTTCAGTTTTGGCATAAAAAAACGGTCGCGCGCCGTAAAGCGTTGAGTCAAGAACGTAAGTTAGACCGCGCGATCATGTTTCGCGAACGTTCGAAAATGCGCGAGGTATTCAGAGCGTGGCGAACCTTAGCCGTTTCGGAAAAGAAACGCGACGAAACGTTGGTGAGAACGTTAAAGACGAAAAAGCACTACGAGCGACATTTTGCGCAACCGTTTGCAAATTGGAAAGCACTCACGGAAAAAAGACGGTCGTTTACGTTACGAAGAGAGGAAAAGCATCGTGCTAAAGTTTTACGAGCCGTATTTATGTCTTGGAAACGCTCAGCCGAAGACAGTAGAAATCGATTGGCGCTGACGGAGAAGTTTATCGCGCAGAAATATCGAAAGCAACAGACGCAATTAAGAAGAGACTGCTTATTGGCATGGAACACGCACGTGCAAATGTTGAAGCAAACTAGAATAGAGCAAATGAAACGCGCAGTCGTGGAACGTGCGATTGCGGACGAATCCGAGACGCATTTCGGGACGCCGGAAGGCATCGCCATCGTTCAAGCCGCGAAACGTTTTCAGAGACGAAACTTTCTCGAACGCGTCTCGAGTGTGGTGTTTCAAAGATGGCGCGAGGAAAGCGCGAAGAGAAACGGGGTGCTGTTGGCGCTAAAATCCGCGTTTATTGAAGAAAACGATGCGAGACGATTGCGCGCAGCCTTTCGCGTTTGGAGACAACGCGCGATGGAGATGAAGGCAAAAAGCGCGTGGCAATCCAGCAGAACGCCAGCTATCGCAGCTTCGATGTCTCCACTGAAGAAAAAAACATCAGCAAAGGATGAAAGAAATAGTCCTAAATCAACCGCGAGTTCATGGGATTTCGATGTCGACTTCGAGCAAAACGCAAGAAATTTGAAATTGACGAACACAACATTCAAGTCGATGTCGAGAAAGGCGACTGGCACGTTTTTTGGCGCCGATAACACGAACAATAGGAATGGTCGCGACGAGAATACTAACACAAATAATAGTAGCAGCAGTAGATTTTCAGCTTTAGATCGCTCGTATCGAGAAACCATCGACGCATGCATCGCGCTCGAAGCTAAACTCGAGATGAAAGGGAGTGCGACGAGAACGTCGTCTCAGTACGCCACGCCGAGGAAAGACGCTTCTTCTTCGACGGTACCGACGACGCGCGAATCCAGAGAGTTTAAGCAAAACGCGTTGAAAGAAAAACTGATGGATATTGAAGCGAGCGCGATGGCGTTGCTCGAAAGCGCGAGAGCGACGCGAGTGCGTAGAGAAAAATTACATCAACAACAACAACAAGCGCAGAGCAGTTTTTAATCTACATAGATGAAAAATACCTCGCACACTACATACACATTTTACTACCAGCTGACGTAATCTAAATCGTCATCGTCATCATCTTCATCCTCCTCCTCCTCAATCGTGTTTATGGTATTGTTCATGGAGCGATAATTATCTTCGTCATCATCTTTGCGAATATTTTTTCCATATTCTTCTTCGTCCTCGTCGACGGTTCGATCGGCTCGACCAGCGATCAAACCTTCGAGCGCGCCGCATCGGCGCGACAATCGCACGCTCGCAATCGCGCGCGTGAGAAAAGAAACGCGAATGTCAGCGACGTCCTTCACAACGTTGAATGCAAATACTTCCCGCCTTTTTTCCTCGTATGACGCTGCATCGTTTTCGTCGTTGACATCGTCGTACTCGGTTTCTAACAGCATGGTTTTCTTGCGTTCGATGCACTCGCGCAACGTCGCTCTCGCATCTCGCAACGAGCGCTCCAATCGAAGATTGGCCGCATCGGCTCGCTTTCTAAACTTCACTTTACTTTTCTCCTTCTCCTCTTTATTGTTGTATTCATTATCATCATCGTCATCATCTGAGGATGATACGTCCGAGGAGGAAGAGGAGGAGCCGAATCCACTCGCGAGCCGCGCGGCTCTTCTCTCGGCGTACGCCGCAGCAATTTCGCTATCTTCTATGGATTTCTGCGCTTCTTCGCACAAAAATTTCACCGCAATAGACGCCGTCTCCGCAGTTTGTGCCCGTTTTTCCAACCGAGCGATCATCTTTGCATCTCTTTCGCTTCGCTCCAAAAGTTCCGCAACTTCTCGATCTCGTTTCAATTCGTTCGTTTTCACCGTTTCCATAAACTCTTCTTCGCGTCTTCCGCTTTCCTCTCGAATCAGCTCAATTTCTGCATCTCGGGATGTATCTCTCGTTTTCATCGTTTCCATCAACTCTTCTAATTTTTTTCTCGCCACTCCGGCTTGTTCTCTCAACCTTTCCTTCTCCTCTTTCGCTCTTCTCGCGTCTCGTCTCGCTTTCTCCAATTCGCTTTCCATCTCTCGCATTTTTTTCCTAATCTCCGATTCATCCTCGCTCTTTTCGCCAAGCTTCGATCGCACGTGTTCCATTTCCATGTTATGTTTCATCTGCATCGTTTCCAAGTCCCTGATTTTCTCCTCGCTCATCCGTCGCATCTTCTCCTTGCACGCTTCTTCAATCTTCAGCTCTTTCTCTTTCGCTCGGTTCACCGCGTCCACGCATCGCCTCTCCACTACCTCTATTTCGTTTTCTTTCTTCCTCTCAAAATCTCTCACCGTTCGTTTCAACCGATCTATTTCCTCGCGCATCCCTCTCTCTTTCGTCTTGTTTTCTCGATCTTCCATCTCTCTCGTTCGTTTCGCCTCCTCCATCGCTTCCTTCGTCCGGGAAATTACGTCTCGTTTCGCCCTTTCCAGTTCCAACACATTTGACGCGTACGCTACTCTCTCGTTCTCGAGAGACGATTTGGATTCCTCCAAAGTTTTTCGCAACAAATGGAACGCGTCATCCGTTGTCTCTTTCTGATTTTGAAGACGATTTTGAGGGTGTTGCTCCGTACCGAAGAACTGGGCACCTGATACACCGTTCTTCTTTTCCCCAAAATCTCTCTCCAGTTTCTTCAAGAATCGCTCGAGAATAGCGTTCGAAGAAGACGCTTCTGCTCTCCTCGTCGCGCTCTCTGCGCGTTCTTCTTTTTCTTTTCCTTCATCGCGAGTTTCGAAAGAAGAATTAAAGCGTTGTTGTTCACGTTCTCGCGTGGTTGCAAAATTCGTCTCGGAAAGCACCCGTTCGTCCCCAACGGTGTGCAACCGCAAGAACGACGAAGATCTCTTCTCCGGCGAGTGCTCTGGTCGGTACATTCGGCGACTACCACCGCTCTCTGCCGCTGCTTTGGTTTTGCTCGGTTCCTCTCTCATATTATTCGTATTCTTCGCGCATGTTATTGTCTCCTCTGTTGCTCGCGCGTGTGAGTATTTGCGCGTAAGAAATGGAGAAAGTTGTAAGCGCTTTTCCCCCTTAAAATGCATAGAAATGCTTCAAACAAAGAGTAGCGTGTTCTATGTTTGACGAGCACCTGCGAAAACGCTCTCATTTCTCGAAAGTCTCGTTCTCGTTCTTCGGTTTTCATTAAGTCATCCTCCGTGCGGTGAAACTCCTCGCAATGGGAAGAAACGGCGGCGCACGTAATAAAAGAGCGGCGATATTGATATTGATGATGACGAAGATGAAAATGCGTTTCTGTTGTGCTCTTCTTGGTCTTCTTCTTTGTCTTCCGTTTTGTTCTCGGGCGCAAGAACAACAACAGAAGCAGCTTTTGATCGTTTTAGTCCACGGGATGGGGGACACGTGCTGTAATCCACTCTCGTTAGGGAAGATTGAAAGTTTACTTGCGGAGGAGGAGGACACAGAAGAAACGAATACGAATAAGAAAGTAATCTCAATTAAGTTTGGTCGAAATTCAATGAGCGATTTCATCTCCGGGTTCATCGGAGACGCGTTTTCTCTGGTAAAAGATTTCGGGTGCGCGCAGTTGCGAAAAGCGAAAGAAGAGATGATGATGAACCATGACGATACCATCGAGAACGACGATAAAGTGGAGACGATACTCCTCGGGTTTTCGCAAGGCGGCGTGTTCGCGAGAGCTATGGTCGAAACGTGCGAAGACGAAGTCAACGCGTTAATCACGTTCGGAGCGCCGCATTCAGGCGTGTGGAAGTTTCCTGGGTGCGATAAAACGGCAAACGCGCTGTCGCGAAAATGGTGCGAGTATTCGAGAAAGGTGGCGAGTAAAGCGGCGTATAGCAAAATGTTGAAGAGTAAGAGCGTGCAAGCGAGTTATTTTCGAGACGTGAGCGATGCGAAGAGGTTTGAACAGTACGTGCGGTCGGGGAGTTTGTTGAGCGTGATTAACGGTGAAGAAGATGGGAGCGACGATAACGACGCGCGAGGAGAAGAGAGAAAGATGAAAATGGGACAAAGGAGAAGAGAAAAAATGTGCAATCTCGATGTGTTCGCAATGTTTTCCTTCGAAAAAGACGAAGTAGTCGTTCCGAGAGATTCAGCCGTGTTTAGCGACGCGCCTTCGGTACCGTTCGAGTACACCGAGGAGAAGTCGTCGGAATTGTTGAACGTGCGAGAGACTAAATTTTACTTGAACGAAGAGGACGGTTTGTGTTTGCGAGAGTTGGACGAAAAGAACAGAATGAAAATTGACGTCGTCCCGGACGCGCATCACATGCAATTCTCGTTGGAATGGTTCACCGAAAATGTCATCGATAAATATATAGTAGCCGCCCCAGAGAAGAGAGAAGAAGAAGTTAAAGAAGAAGAAGAAGAAGACAAAAAAGAAGGAGTAATACATAGTATCAACAGATTTAGTAAATAGAAGAATAGTTTTTTAAAGGTACAACATCGACGGTAACGGTACAGCGCGCAAAAGTAGTTATTATATTTAAAGCATTCCTTCCGGAAGCATCATTGATTTCGGCAACCCATCGCTGGCGAATCTATCCTCCTCTTCCTCGTCCGTCCCGTAATCTAAAATCTCCTCGGAATCGTCTTCGTTCATAAACACTTCCGTCTCCCCCGTCGATTTCTCCCACCCGGCGACCAATCTCAATTTGAACGTGGCTAACTTATACCCAAACTGCCTCAACAACGCGCACTGATCCGAGCTCAACTTCACTCCTCTCTTACAAATAATCTTCTCATTCACGCACTCCACGACCCCTTTATTCAACTTTGTCGGCAAACCGTGTTTCCTCAACATCGCCTCCAACGTGTGCGACATCGGCACGTCGAAGCAATTCTTCACCGGACCTTCCGGACAGACGATCGTTTCCGTCGCAATCTGCCCGACCCGCGCGAAATCTTTCGTCTCTTTCGCCTCCATCGCCTGCATCAAGTCCTCTTTGCTCAAGTTCGTGAACACGATCCCTGTCGTCGTCGTGTTCAAATCAAATTCTTCGTTTTGCCGCCCGCGTTGCTGTTTTTTCGTCTCTTTCTGTTGTTTTTGGCCGCCGCCGCCGCCATCATCATCATCATCTTTTCCATCACGATTGTTTACGATGTGTTCGGCGAACGTCTTTAACCCTTCCTCGGATTCTTTCCCGAGTAACGCTGCTCGCATTAACTTGTTCCCGCCGACGAAGAATCTCGACGTGTTTGACACGTCGTCGCGTAAGCTTTTGAACGTTTCGTTCCTCATGTTTTTACATCGGAAGACGAACACGGACGGGTAGGTGTCGACTGCATCGCGGATGGATTCGACTAAAGATTCTTTCCACTTGCGGTCTTTTTTTTTCACCTGGGTTAACGCGACGACTTTGTTACGCTTGGATTTAGGCATTATTATTGAATGATCGCGATGATACTCGTTTAATTCAGAGAGAGCGAGGGACGATGATGTTTTGCGTGTGTAGTATTAGGGGAGCTTTTTATGCCGTTTTTCCACGCAAAAGCGGTGCGTCGTGGAGTTTTACGTAAAACTTTCCTCTACATGTTGCCGCCGGAAGCGGCGACGACGGCAACTTTGGCATCTCGCAAAGCGTCGACGAGCACGGAGAGCGAATCTAAGTCTAAGTCTAAGCGATGGTGTTGGTGTTCTTCTTCTTCTTCTTCCTCTTCTTTCGATACGCGAAGCGAAAGGCGGAGGCGAGAGGCAGAGGAGACGGACGAGGCGGAGGACGCGTTCAAAGTGAGGGACTCCAGCGACGAGCTCGCTCTCGTCGCGTACGCCGTCCAATCGTACTCCACCAATCTCGGCGTTCCGACTCGAAGACGCCTCTTCCTTCCTTCTCGCGTTTGCGACGAATTCGTCAAAGTCATTGTCTTCTCGAACCATTCTTTCGCCCGAGAACGAAGAATTTTCTTCAATCGTACGCGAGCCTTCTTTTCGTCCTCCTCGTCCTCCTCTTCTTCCTTCTTCGTCGTGAACGCGAAACTGCTTTCAACCACCTTTTCGACGACGGCTTCAAACCAGTCTTCTTCTTCTTCTTCGAGATTGTTTTCCTTCTTCGAAACCATCGACGTCGTCATCTCGACGAGAACTCGTTTCACCACTCGTTCGTTCAACTGTTCCAAAAACCACGCACTCGTTCTTCTCTCCTCCGCGTCGTCGCTCGATGACGTAATAAACGGTTGCAACCGCTCTCGCAGCAGCATAACTCCTTTTCCTCCTCGTTCTTCTTCTTCTTCTTCTTCGTTCTCTTCTTCTTCTTCGTCGTGCGATTCGATGATGATTCTTCTCGTGCGCGTCTTCGTCGTCGTCGTCAAAGCGAATTTTGCGGATGATGCAAAGTCGAACATCGCGCGCGAGAGTTCTTTCGGCGCGTTCAGGAGGACAGATTTCAGACGGGAGGAAAACACCACATCGTCCTCCTCCTCTTTATCGTCGTCCATGTTTGAGTGTATTACATTCCAACGTCTCGTTCGTCCATGTTTGCGTTTAGTACGTATTCCGTCTGTCTTTGAAAATGAAACAATTACTCCTACTCTCAGGGTTTAGTGTTTAATAAACCCTAAACTCGTACTCCTACGACTCCACATATTTTCCCCGCACCAATCTTCTTAAAGTTCCTCTCCGGTAAAGCACCACGAAAACCACCCGCGCGTTGAGAAAAGAGCACGCGAAACGTTCAAAAACGCACACTTTACTGCGAACACTACGAGAGCGCTACAAAATAACAATGGGGGGAAAACAAGGCACGAAGACGCGAACGAAGAAGAAACTCCGGTACGTGCTCACCGGGAACATCGACTGTTGCCCGGAACAACACCACGAAAAAGAAGACGAAGACAACGAGCAACAACAGCAAACGACGACTAAAGAACAAACGAGAAAACGAAGCGACACGTCCGTGTACTCTGTCTTGTTTAACACGTTGCACCCGGAGTGGTACCACGTGTTCGCGGCGTGCGCGGCGAATAGATTGATGCTGTATAAAATCGACGACTTTGTGGTGAAGGAGGATGGAAAGAAGAAGAAGAAGACCAAGGCCAATAATGCCGCTTCTAATGCGAACAATAACGCGACGAATGCTGCTGGTAAAGAAGAATTAGAAACAGATGTAACAGAAGAAGAAGAGTTAGACGAAGAAGAAACGGTCGAACGAACGACGTTGTTGCAATGCTACGTGGACGCGGATCCGAACGAAACGTATTACACGTGTTGCTGGTGTTCGAAGAAGAACGCGTTGGTGCCATACATCGCGTGCGCGGGCGCGAAGGGCGTCGTGAGAGTTTTGAATTGTAAGAAGAAGGATTTTTGCGGCGCGTTGGTCGGGCACGGCGGGGAGATTAACGATTTGAGAGCGCATCCGGCGATGCCGAATATTATCGCGAGCGCGAGTAAAGATTTGTCGGTGCGGTTGTGGAACGTGAGCAACGGGGTGTGCGTGGCTATTTTCGCCGGAGCGAGAGGGCACAGGAACGACGTTTTGTCGGTGGATTTTCATCCGAATTTACACTTTTGTCCGGAAAGCGGGAGAGAGGACGTGGTGGTCATCGCGACTGGCGGGATGGATAACGCGGTGAAAGTCTGGTCGACGAGAGGGAAGAAAGTGAGCCAAGCGATTGAAGATTCAGAGCTTTGGGAGGATGAGATTGTAGAGTTTCCAACCGCGCAGGTTCGGGCGCCAGAGTTTAGCACGTTTCACGCGCACAATCACTTCGTCGATTGCGTGAGATACTTCGGGGAGGTTATATTTTCGAAATCGGTGGAGAATAAAATATTAGCGTGGACGCCGGATTTCTATTTGAATAATAAAAATACGGACGAAGACGCCGCTATGGTGGAAGCGGATGAAAATACGAATAAAAATAACGATAATAGTAACAACAACAGCAAGGACGAAAAAGTAGGGATTCAAAAATACGGCGGCGACGACGAGAAGTTCAAGCGATCGTTCAGGAAGCTGAAAAGTTTCAACTTGGTCGACGCGGAAAACTGGTGGGTTCGATTTTCCTTGGCGAAAGAGGCGAGCGTTTTGTGTTGCGGAAACACGAAAGGTTTAGTCAGAGTGTGGAAGTTTTACGAGAGCGACGACGATAGCGACGCCGACGACGATTTCGATTCTTCGTCTTCTTCCTCCTCCTCCTCCTCCTCTTCCGAAGAAGACGACGAAAAAGTCAAAGTGGAAAAGGATGAGTTTTTCCGCCGACGACATCGACGTAAACGCGAAAAGCCACACCACCACCACACCACCACCACCAACAAAAACGACGACGACGTTCTCGTCGCCGATTTAAAAGGGCTCCCGAAAGAAACCGTCGTCCGTCAAGCCGAGGTTTCCTTCGACGGTAAAATCGTCCTCGCCGGATGCGACGGAGGGTACATCTACCGCTGGGATATAGAGGAGTTTCAAGAAGACTTCTTTGATTAATTTTAATAATAATAATAATACGTGCTGCTGCTCTTTTTAGCTACGCTCAGTACGGCTTCAGATGCGTCGTTCGTATTCGTTCGAAAGAGAGAGATTTGGTTGGTATCATCGCACCACCGCAAAGTTTGTTATTCGTATTAGTTTTTAATAGCAGAGAGAAGTAAAAAAAGGAATAAAAATCGCCAGATCTCAACTATAAATCATCACATTTCATCACATCTTCATCGATACAATAACCGTATAAGAGAGAGAGAGAGAGCAAGTTTAAGCAGAGTATATACACACACACACGCGCGCGCGTATACGTAAGGTGCAAAAGTGGTTTTTGAACGAAGTTAAAGAAGAAGAAGTTAAAGAAGAAAATGGGTGCGAATCACTCGAGTCGAGGACGGGAAAACGACGATCCGAGAGCGAGTCTCCGCGCGCGCGCGAGGCTTCGAAGTGGGTTACGAGGGAGCCATACTACTAATACGAATCAGCAGCAGGAACAAGGACGGACGGAACTTCGATTCGTGCCGGAACCAGCACCACCGCTCTCGATGAATACGACTACCACGACTACGAACGATATCAATAACAACAACGACGGTGTGATTACGAAGAAAACGTCCACCATTCGAAACCACGTGAACGTGAAGAAGAGTTCGGTGCTCATTTCGATGGAGGCGAACGCGATCGAGTTTACGTACGACGCGACGAAGAAATGCGCGGCGTCGTTGTACGTGTGCCAGAAAGGATGGATGGGGATGGGCGCGAGCAAATTTATCGCGGTGGCGCACAGGAAGCCGTGCGAGGCTGGGTTTAGCGAGACGGTTTCCGTCGCGATTGGGAAGGAGGTGGTGCGTTCGCTGCGGAGTTTGACGAATAACGAAGAGACGACGGATGGATTTGCGGTGATTATACGATTAGAGTGCGTCGGGGATCAGGTGGAGACGCAAGAGGAGGCGAATCGGGTGTTGTTTAAAAAAGACGACGAGGAGAGGAAAGAAGAAGAAGAAGAAGGAGAGCAAAAACAACAACAACAACAGCACTATTTCGATCCCGTGAAGGCGTTTGAAAGCGTCGACGCGAGTGTTCAAGCGCAAACGACGTTCTGTTCCGTGCCGCAGTCTCTTAGCACAACGGAAGAAAATTTGGTCAAATTACAAGTCGTCAAGCAACACATCTTCGTGAACGGGAGCTCGTACGAGTTGCAAGAGATTTACGGGATCGATAACAACAGTAGCAACAACAACAATAATAACAATAGTTTAGAACAGCAACACAACCTGGACCAGTTTCAGCAGCAGCAACAACAACAGCAGCGGGAGGAAGAGGATGAAATCATGTGCGTCGTTTGTTTGTCGGAACCGAAAGACACGACGGTTTTACCGTGCAGACACATGTGCATGTGCTCGGAGTGCGCGAGAGCTTTGCGATTTCAATCGAACAAGTGCCCCATTTGCCGGAATCCAGTGGAGAGTTTGTTGGAGATTTCCATTTTAACGAATGATTATAATTAGTAGGTACATGAGTGTATAAAATTGGATCTTATTAGTACGTATAACAACTGTAAAGTAATTACTTCATGTGCATGCCAAAGATTTCACCCGCCGAGATGATGTGTGCCAAGGAGCCAAACGCCAAGACATCCACCGCGGTGAACCCAGCCGGATCTCTCGAGCCAACCGCCGGCTTCGCCGCTTCAGTCATGGCGTACGAGGTGGAGCCGCCGTAGTTCTTCTTCACCGTCGGCGCGAACCCGAATCTGCCGGCGAACAACAACGCCGCGGTGTTAAAAACGACGATATTGTTCACGTCCGAGCCTAAAGACCAGTCCGCGCGAGTGACAACGGAGGATTTTCTGTTACTCTTTTGTTGAGTCTTTAATAACAGAGAAATGAAAATGTCAGTATAAATGAGACCGAATTTGAATCCTTTTTTTTGCACGCATAGATCACTCTCATTTTTCCCTTCTTTGATTACGATCGCTTCTTTGTGATGACAAAAAACGACGACACACGATCGAACCAGAAAAAAAGTTGTTCATTCGACGATCATCGAACCAAACTCCTCCTTTTTCTGTTTACGCTGCTTTCTCGTTGAAAAGATGATATTCTTCGAGTCGATATAGAAAAAACGATGGAAGATCAACGACGGAGAAAAAAACCGTATCACCACCCCCAAAATCCTTCCATTTTTTTTTTACTAATAATTCGACTCTTTTCATCGCGCTAAAACTATGTTAAATTATTACCTTCTTGGTGTGCTTGAACTGCGCTTTCGCGGAGGCGAACTGTGTCGTGGTAGAGGAGACGGCGAACATGATTCTATTTTATTAAAAGAGTGTGTGTTTATGAAGATTCTCTTCAGAAATCACAGAGAGACCTTTTTTTCTCTTTTTCTGGAAGCAAGATTCGCTCCTTGTTTAGGGTTACTAAAATTTAGGGTCACGAAAACACAGCCGAATTATTATATGCTAAATCTGCCGCCAGTGGGCATGCTACATTGCTTGTATGCTCGATTGTGCGTTTCCTTCACCTTTGTGTGTTCGCGGGACTAACTCTCTTCCTCTTTTAGAGCTCAGTTTGGTTAGAGCGTGCGCCTAATATACATTAGGCGACAGATAAATTCTGTTCTCTGTTCTTGTCAGCGCAAGGTCATCGGTTCGAGGTTTGTTATATGTGCTTTGTTGTATGATTCGCAAAACTGACGCGTTTCCCCAAAGCCCGGTATTGAGCACTTCATCATGCTTTTATTTTTTGCCGCGATGGAACGAGCGAGGAACTGGGGTAGAAACCAAAAGAGGGTGTCCCCAAAGGTTTGTTTTTTTTAAAATTCGTTTCCAGAAAAAGAAACGAGGGCTTTGGAACGAGATTTTAGTTTCAGAAAAATCCAAACGTGGGTTGAAACCACATTTGCGTTTGAAACACAAACCTGCGTGGGAACTGTTTTTACGTTTGATTGTTTACAAACGCGGTTGGAAACCAAAAGGAAGTTTCTGGTCTGGAACGGGCTGCGCGTTTAGAGACACACTTGAAACTACACATACGTTTGAACTATGGGTTTTTGAAGCTGCTAAAACGATTTTCGCGATTTCACTTGCGCAACGGTGATTTCGAAGTGGAATGACTGCGCGCACACTTTTTTACATCGATATAAAGCGACGACGAAACTGTCCCGAGCGTTCAAAGTCTTACGCGGACTCCAAGAAAACATCATCATTGTTAGTTTCGCGCGTTGTGATTGGATAATTAATCCCGTTTACTATCCGTCGCTCGTTTTCCTCGCGCTCACTCAAAAACAGAGGAGAGAGCTGTTTTTGTCTGAATCTCGAGCATATCGCGAATACGAAGACAACATATATATTATATAATACTTTGTGTATATGGGCACATGATTTATAACAACTGCTTTATAAATGCAGCTCAATGTCTCTCTCTCTCTCTCTCTCTCTTTATTTCTTTACCGCTCCTTTTTCTCTTTGCATGACAGCTTCGAAGTGCTTTCTGACAGCTTCCTTCTTCGTAACTGCGTCTCTGTTCTCCTCGTAAGCCGGATCGTTGCGTACCCCCTTCAAATAATCTATATACTTATAGCATTTGTCTTTCATGTGGTAGTACCTATCTTTGACCTGTTTCTCTTGGAATTTTTTCAGCAGATCATTCGATCGATGGATCGTAAACCACTTTTGTGGTGGCTTTCCGATTCGGCCGTGTTTCTCGTATCTTTCGTAATAATCATCCACGCCTTTGATCAAGGCGAGGGTTTCATTCATCATCCAAGTACCTTTCCCTAGCTCGTGATTAGCTCTCTCATCCATGTGCGCATTGAGCCTCTTAACCCATCCATTACTTTGGATTCCGTCTGGATGTTTACGTTGTAGATACGTCGTCCTTAGGTTGGCGAGCTTGTTTTTCATTTGAATCACCGTGTGTCTTTGAAACGCCACTGGATGCTTCGCTTTGAAGTCATCATACATGCCGTCGTGCGCTCCTTTGTGGTCAATAGCGCATTTACACAACATCTCGACTTCTTCCTCCGTCCAGTTCACTTGCCCAGATCCACCTAAACGTGGTTGCACGTTCACGCGTTTCGGCAGCATCGACTCAACGCCATTCGGGTCAAAAACGGACACGTTGTAGTACCGACACAGCGTTAAGAGCCGTTTGACGAGTACAGCTGGGAACATCTTTCGCGCGTACAAAGACGTGTGGACTCCTGTCCACTGGAAAGGAAAGCAGCGGTGGAATTCTTCATCGGATATGCCGATTCGCCTCGCCGCCGCGTACAAGAAGATCATGCACTTCACCGAGTTCACTTCAAAAGCAAACTTTTCCAAACCAGACAATGTTCTCGTTTCTTTCGTCAAGTTAAAGAGAATGCGGACTATATTCTCCGCGGACTCGTTCGTCAACTCCAACGTCAAAGTTCCGAGTTGGTTTTTACCATTGAACCGTCTGTGCTTTGCCGCCTCGATGCGGTCGGTTTCGGGGGACAAAAAGTCCCCCCAAGGGTATCTGTCGTAAAAACCGTTCACGCAGACGTTCGAACAAAGCGTGACAACAGAATCAATGGAGCTCGAACAAAGCGTGACAACAGAATCAATGGAGCCGTCAGAAGCGGGGAGGACCGCATTGATACCACCGAGAGCTTCCATTGAAGCGCGGATCAAAGTCTCCGTTCCGCGACTCGTCGGTGAAGTCAACAAAGGACCGCCATTTCTTCGGCGATACGTCCCGGCGCCTTCTTTGGACAAACCAGCAAAGCTCAGCGGTATACGCAAGGCTACCGCGGATTTTTCTTCCCGAACGGATTTTTCTGCCTCACTCATGTTTTCGGCCGTCGAACGAAACGCTTTACCGAAACCAAACGTTTCATCATCTCTTTCGATGGGGTGGTTGAAGTACCACAACTCGCCCTCCGGGTCGGTCGGGCATTTTGGTCGGGAGCCGTCGGCTTCGAGAGGATTTGATACCACTTCATGGAAGCGGCGTTGAAACTCTCGCGCCGCACGAAAGATACCTAATGCTTCTGGACCCGTTACGTAAGCCGGGTGCGCGTTATACGCGTCGCGCGTGTCAGTACTCGATGGCGTCACTTTCATCAATTCAAAGACCTCGTCCTCGTCGACCTCGTCCTCGTCGACCTCGTCCTCGTCGACCTCGTCCTCGAGTTCAGAGCTTTCGTCGTCGCAATCTTCAGCGCCAACCAAAATCTCAACTATTTTATCGTCCGCCAACATGCTTCCTTCCAAGACGCTTGCTTCCGTCATAACGTATTCAAAATCGCCGTTCTCCTTCTCCGTGTACGAATCCGTGAAGAGTTTCGACACTTGATGATCGTTTGCACGACGTGCGGCGAGCTTCACTTCCTTCTTCTCTTCCTTCTTCTCGAGAGAGTCGTCGGCAGAATCAAACACAGACTCATCCACGGCGCCCATCATTTGCGTCGTTCCTTGCGTCGTCATCGATCCCATCATCCTCGTCGTCGTCTTCGCCGCGTCAAATCTTCTCGCCCCTGGCATCTTCTGCTCTTTCTCTTCTTCTTCCATCCCAAACATCCTCCTCCACCTTGTGATTTCTTTCTGATGCATCGTCTTTTTATTACTCGCATCATCAGCGGGAGGAATAGACGGTCCTCTCTTCTTCTTCTTCTTCGTTCCGGCGTCGTCTCCTTGTGACGAAGGAGAGCCGTCAATTACAATAACATCAACCTGCTGCTGCTGCTGCTGCTGCGACTGCTGCTGCTGCTGCTGCTGCTGCTGTTGCTGCAGCAAAACGGAACCATTCCCACCTGTGTTGTTGTGTTTCGTAAGAGGTTATTCATAAGAAAAGGCGTCGTCAAGAAGACGCGAGGACGACGACGACGACGACGACGACGACGAGGTTGTTTTCAGTTGTTTACATTTCTTCTTCTTTTTTTTGTGTCGATTTGGACCCTCCTGACGAAAACGACGACGACCAACGCTCGAACGACAACAACCAAAAGCAAAAACAAAAGCAGTCGTCGCAAAACAACGAACGATGCGAACGTCGAAAACTCAACGGCGCGCGCGCGAACTCTTCTTCGTACTCTTTACGCTCGAAGATGAAGGTTTGAAAAGCAACCGCATCAAAAGACGAGCGTACTTAGAAGAAGAAGAAGAAGAAGAAGAAGAAGAAAAAAACCAAGAATATGCACGCGTTTGAAAATGACATTTCTCTCGTCGAGTCGCGATTAAGAATCGTCGCAAAGTCGACGTCGCGAACAAAGAAGCAAGCAAAGAACTGCAAAAAACGTACCGTCGTTACCTTTCGCATGTGTTTCTTCGTCGCTTTCCAAAGTTAAATCGACGCAGTTAGGATCCGTCATGGGGTTACTATTCTAAGCGGCGCGTTTTTTACGAAGAAGAAGAAGAAAGTGAAGAAAGAGTTTAGTAAATTCAAAATACGCGGACTCGGGTGATGGAAAAAACTCCCACTACTAACGTAAAAAACGAGAGAAAAAAAGAAGTTTGATCACGACGACGACGACGACGACGAGATACATAAAACAACTTCTTCATCATGGAAGACGTCTTCTTGTTGTTATTCCACCGGGTTCAAACTATCTTCCTCCAAATCGCGTTCGTCGCGTTTGCCTCGATCGCCATTTTTTCTTGGCTTTGTCTCGGAGTGTTCGCTATATGCGTTGAAAATTTCAAACCGTTTTTACGCTTTGTTTTCGACGCGTGCGTGAACGGTCTGTGGAGGATGTGGAGATTGGTTTTTGAAAGCGCGGTAACGTCTGTTCGTTTTCTTCTGTTCTTTGGAAGAAGGCGAGAAGAAGAAGTTAAAGAAGAAGAAGAAGAAGACGAAGAAGAAACACCAGAACAACAACAAAAACGAAGCTCTTCTTCCAAAACCAAAAACATACATCTTTTAAAGGCTCCTCTCGAGAAACTTTTGCAAACGCACCCGGAGATATTCTCGTTCCACATATCACCGCATTTGGATAAAAACATCTCCAATTTCGCGGCGTGTTCTCGCGAGTGCTTTGAAGCGTCGATTAAAGCCAAATCGAGACTGCCTACGTTACCGGAGGAGATATCTAACATTCGAACGGTCCAGATGTGCAAACTGGCTCTCGATCGAGGCTTGGACGTGAATAACAGACAGAACATTCACGCTTTAATTCGAGGAAACGGGGCTAATTCACTTAAAAATCCAAACGCAACGATTGCGATTATTCGTCATCTCGTTCGAGAGAGACCGATCGTGAAAGAGAAGATTTTGAAACGCGACCCAGAGTGCGTTCGAAACGCGGCGTATAATCACACCGATAAAGTGGTGAAGTATTTAGTCGAACAGTGTGAGGCTAAATTTGACGAATCCGCGTGTTTATGGGCATCTTTGTTGGGAAACATCAAAGCGTTGAGGTATTTGAGAGAGGTGAAGAACTGTCCGTGGAATAAAGTCGATTGTATGCGCGCCGCGTACGGGTGCGAAGACGCTTACAAACGAAGAAAGATTTGCGAATGGATCGAGAAACAACCATATAATTCTCGCGTTTGATTTTTGACTCATTCTCTCTCTCTCTCTCTCTCTCTCTCTCTATGTGTGTTTTTTATTTTGTGCCTTTCATTACTTCTTACCTTTCGCTCCGCTCACGTTGAACTTGAAGAAAATCACGTCCCCGTCTTCCACCGTGTACCCTTTCCCTTCCTGTCTATACCTCCCTTTCGCTTTCACCTCTTGCTCTGTCCCCATGCTCTTCAAATCGTCAAAACTCATAACTTCGGCGCAAATAAACCCTCTCTCGAAATCGGTGTGAATAGCCCCAGCCGCTTGCGGCGCTTTGTATCCTTTACGAATGCACCACGCTTTCACCTCGTCCGGTCCAGCCGTGAAGAAATAAATCAAATGCACCATCGAAAACGCCGTCTTAATAATCTTCGGCAACGACGTCGTCAACTCGTTCTCTTTCAACCACTTCTCCTTCTCCTCTTCGCCTTCCACGGCTTGCAATTCCGCCTCGACTTCGCCGCAAAACGGAATCAACGACCCGCCGCCGTGCGCTTGGATCCACTCGTGGATTTTCACCAACCATTTATTCTTCTTCCTTTGGAAATCATTTCTGCTCAAATTCACCAAATACATCGCCGGTTTCGACGTCAACAACCCGTACTTGTTCAAATACATCACGTCGTTGGTCGTCCAGTTCTCCATGTTATTCCTCACGTCCTTCCCACTCTCCAAACATTCGATCACTTTGTCAATCGTGCTCATCTCGTTCTCCTTCTCCTTCTTCGCCGCGGGCGCCGTCGGTCTATCTTTATCCAACTTTGCTTTCGCGTTATTCATAAACTCTAAATCTTTCACTCGTAACTCGTTCGTAATAATTTCGATATCCTCCACCGGATCAACGCGATCTTCCACGTGAATCACATCCGCGTCGTCAAACGCTCGCAAACAGTGAATCACCCCATCCGTCGCTTTAATGTGACTCAAAAATGCGTTCCCGAGACCGGCACCATCCGCCGCGCCTTTCACTAAACCCGCGATATCTACCACCTCTAAATACGGCTGCACCACAGATTTAGGTTTGTGCGTGTTCACCAACCAATCGAAGCGTTCGTCCGGGACGTTCACGCGCGTGTTGTTCGGGTCGATGGTGCAAAACGGGAAATTTTCCGCCGGAATCGCGCAGTTCGTCAACGCGTTATACAAGGTCGATTTCCCGACGTTCGGCATGCCGACGATGCCGACTTTCAAGTTGCTCGAAAAACGACCCAACGACCACGGGCCGAGAGGTTCTTCCTCCACTTCTTTCTTCTTTGGCGGCATTTTATTCGGGTTTTTGCGCGTGGTTTTGTGTGACGTTTGATGAGATTTTTAATCCGATCGAAAAGAACAGAAGAGAGCAAACTGAGGGAAACAGGAAAGAGGGCTTCTCAAACAACGACGCGCGACTCGAGGACGCGAGAAAAAACGACATGAACTAAAACTATTTTTTGACTATTACTATTACTACTCTGCAATCTCTCTCTGGCCTTTATCGTCATCGTCTCCCTCCTCCTCCTTAGCGGGGTCGCAAAGGACGGACGGAAACAAATCCTCGAGCGCGTTTGGCAGTTCGAGTAAAATATCCGAACTTTGTAAACTTCGCTTCTGTTTTTCGTAGGCTCTTCGCGCGGCTTCGCGAGTGAGTTTCGAGGCAGAGAAGCAGGCGAGTTTTGAAGATTTACGGAAGTATTGTTCGACTTTTAGATCGTTAGTCATCGTCTCCGGGTCGCGTTCGAGGTCTCGCCTGTATCGGTCGTTCGACCAAGCTAGAAAGACAGCGAGGACTCCGGAGAGTATGTCGCCTTGACCGCCGCATCGCTTCTTGGATCCCGGAACGTTCTCGAATTTCGTTGGACCTTCTTTCAATCCTTTCACTAAATGCACGTATATATCGTCCGCGCCTTTTGCTAAGATGCTAGGGTAGAACGTGTGACAACTTCCTACGTGGCCGTCGCTCGATTCCAAGAAAGCGTCCACGTTGTCCACAGTTTTCCCAGTAGTATCGTTAGGATCGAAACCATACGTATATTCGCGAACGTTCGGTGTGAAAACGACGTAACCGTTGACGCCGACAGGAGGGGCTTTTTCCATCGTAAATCTCACAAGCGGTTTAAGCGTTTCGGAAGCGTGTATCATGAACAACGCATCCGCGTCGAATACAACGGGCGCGTTTACGGTTCTCGCTATGCTGAAACATAAACGCGCGAACGACCACGTGTAACTATCCCTCCCTAACCCAGGACCGATAACAATCGCATCCATCCTCGATATCATCTCCCTATTCTCTTTCAAAAACTGATCTTGAAGGTCCTCGAGACTTACTCCCGACTCGCGCGCGTCTCTTTCGTCTTTCAAACACGCGTGCACGATGACATCCGGAGAGTAACTCTTAATCGCCCCTGCTGCTTCTTCGTGACAAAACACGTGCACTAAATCCGCGCCTGCTCTGCACGCCGCCATGGCTGCAAAATACGGCGCGCCTGCGTACTTCCGGTCGCCGCCTACGATCCCGATTTTCTTCCCCGCTTTCCCTTTGTAGTTCGTTCTGCTCTCGCTTTCCAAATTTGGCACCGCGAATAAATGAAACGCTTCGAGTGTTTTCGTTTGGAAATCATCAAAATCCTCCTCCTCCTCCTCCTCCTCGAACGTTGCTGCTTCGAGACCATTTTCGTCCTCGTTTTTCATCGCCGACAAAGCGCGGCTTTGCCTCCGCGTTTCTCTCCAACTGCTCCTGTATCTTTCGAATTTTGTCGTCGCACCAACAGCGAGAACAAAACGATTGGTTTCTTTTCCTTTCTTCTCGAAAACAAACGAACGACGAGGACGAGGACGACGACGCGGACGAGGATACTTTCGTGACGACGACTTTTGGTGCGACGATGCTGCCGAGAAACGAAGTCCTAATCCGCGCGGAATGACGCACGGGAACATTCTGAGGTATTTTAGGGGAAAAAAGAGGCGTTTTTCCCCTCACAAAAAGGAGGCTTTGAGTGATACTCATAAACAAAGCCCGAGAGAGAGAGAGAGAGAAAGAGAGACGCAGAGGTTGGTTGATATCGTTGGGCGTTTTTATCGTCGCTTTTTTTGGTGAGGAGCGTTCATCTCGAGTACTTTTAACGCGCATCAAATCATCTCAAATGTCGGATTGGTTCGTTCCACCCGGGGAAGGAGAAGGAGAAAACGAGAAGAGAAAGAGAAGAAGAGGAGGGAAAAGACGCGCCAAGAAGAAAGACGGGAAGAGTAATACTAACACTCACGAGTATTCAGACGATTCAAACGACGAAGAGCGAGCTCATGAGCAGACGGAGAGCGGAGATGATGACGATTCAGAAAGAAGAGAAAGAGAGAGGCAAAAAGTGTACCAAATATGGCCGGGAAACGACAAGTTCTTCTGGGACGGACGAATAATCGTCGGTCCGAATTACAAAGCGTTTTTAAACACGATAGTTTTAGTTTTAGTCCCGTCCGTGGTGTTTACGAGCGCAGTCGCGCCGGATTTGTCGAGAGAATATTCGTGGGCGTGGCAAGCGGTTTCGACGGTTTGGCCGATATACGTTATAGCGTGCTTAGTGAGAACCGGGACGATGGATCCTGGGATACTTCCGAGACTACCGAGACCGCCACCGAGAGACCGGAACGATCCGCCGAGAGAACGAGTCCGAGACGTGCCGCACGAACCGACGAAGAAACTCGTGACGGTGAAATGGAACGACACGACGAATTTTTTCCAACCGCCGAGAGCGCATCACTGTTCGATAAATAACGATTGCGTGGAGAAGTTTGACCATCACTGTCCGTGGGTCGGGACGACCATCGGAAGGAGGAATTATAGACATTTTTTATTGTTCGTGTTTGGGACGACGTTATGGTGCGGTTTCGTCGTGGGTAGTTGCGTGTTGAGCATTTTGGTGGAGATTGACGAGAGAAACGACGAGGTGGATCCAGCGACGGGGAAGTCGGTGAACACTCAAGCGGTAACTGGTGCGTTGAGAGCGTCTGGAGCGGCTCTGTTTTGTGGCATAATCGCTCTGTTTGGGTTTATGTTTGTCTTTGCGCTTTCGGCGTTCCACGTCGTGTTGATTTGGCAAAACCAAACGACGTACGAAAACTTCCGCGAAAGGAGCGACGCGGAGAATCCGTACACGAGGGGGAATTGCTGCAAAAACTGTTTCGAGATTTTCTGCGAACCAATACCGCCGAGTTGGTTTGATTTCAGACAGTACGCGGACGAAGACGATAGCGCGGATCGGTTCGCCGAGCACATGCGGAAACGAGGATTGTTGTTGCAAGAGCAAGACCCGGAAATCGCAAAGAAAGAGACGGAGAAACGGTTGGCGGAGTTTACCGAGGATTTAGAAAAAGTAAAGGAGAAGATTGCATATAAGCAAAACTTAGAGTTGAGCGAGCAAGCGTTGTTGGAGGAGGGAAAGAGTCGAGAGGAGGAGGGTATCGGGATGAAGATGAAAAACGCGTTGGTGAACGTGTTTGGGAGCAATTCCATCGGCACGAAGACGTTTAAAGAGAAAAGAGGAAACGTCGACGAAGGGAAAGAAGGAGATAACGAGGACGGAAACGACAACTACCAAGACGACGAGGAGTTGGGAGGTTTCGAATCTCCGGTCGTTTTCGACGAAAACTACGTCCCAGACATTCTTCGCCAACAGCAAAGCTCGGACGAGGACGGCGGAAGCGAAGCCTCGGTCAGCTCGAGAGGAGGATCTTCCGACATCGACGAACGCAAACGGAGGTTCCAACAAGAGAAAGGACGAAAGGACGAAGGTGGTGGAGCGGAAAGAGAGAGCAACGACGACGATCAACAAAGCGAGAAGGACGACGACGACAACGCAGAGAAAGAAGAAGAAGAAGAAGATGATGATTGCGACGACGACCGCTCTTCCTCGCTCTCCGATTCGGAACGAAAACCAATCGACGAGCGCGATACCGAAGCCGATAACGAAGAGCGTTCGGATACGAGTTCCTCTGAAGACGACGACGTGTCCTCCTCCTCCTCCTTCTCCTCCTCCTCCAAGCGCAGTACTAACACTAGCATTAGCACTGGTAGCAGTAGTAGCCTTAGCAGCGGCGGTAGCGTCGATCGACGACGATAACGAGAGAGAAATCTCGTCCTTTTCTAAAAGAAGAATGAGCGAAATTTCGCACAAATTTACTCGCGCGGTAAACACACAAAACTCGTTTCCCTCCTCCTCTATCTCCTCCTCCTCTTCATCATCATCATGCGGACGACGACGAGCGAACGCAAAACCTTGCGTCTCGCGCGTTTGCTCGCGTTCTTCGCCGCGTTTTTGTTCACCTTCAACGCGCTCGATGCGTTTTTCGCGAGTCAATCGAAAAGATCTCATCGAGAACACCGAGAGTTGTTGTTGCACTCGGCGGGGTCTTCTTCTTCTTCGAGTTTGGAAAGGAGCGAGTCGACGAAGGCGTCCTCCTCTTACTCCGTTGCAAAAAGCAGCGCGGGAGGATATTCGTCTTCATCTTCTTCTAAAAATGATGATGATGGTGATGATGGTGTCGAGAGTGGTGGTGGTTCGTTGCAACAACGAAAAAACGCAAAACAACAACCTTTAGAAGTAGTAGGCAAATGGGGCGATTTTAATCCAATAGTTCACGCGGAATATTCCGGGTCCGTGTCGAAATGGGGCGAGAACAACTTTAAATCGAGCGCGAGAGAGTGTCACGAGGATTGTCTCTCCATGAACCCGGACGGGAAAGCCGTCGGCGACCGGGCGTGCAACGTGTGGGTGTGGTGCGGGGACGCGAACGGGTGTTTAGGGCAAAAGTATCGAGCGTGTTGGTTGAAGCACCAAGCGAGGCCGGAGATGGCGATTGGCGCGAAAGATTCGGCGAATCCGTGGACGAGTGGGAGTTTGGCACCGCAGTTACCGACAAAAGGAGACCCGGGGAGTCATCGGAAGTTTCACACGTTGGTCACGACGAACGCGAACGTCTATCAGGCGTGGCAAGTGCGCGTAATGTATTTTCACTGGAAGAAACAGAAAAAGATATGCGTGGAGCAGGAAACGAAGGAAGAGCCGTGTCAAATGGGTGGTTTTACTCGAGTTTTGCACGACAAACCGGATTCGTTGATGTCGGAAATTCCAACCTGCGTGGTCGATCGATTAGACAACGAGATGGGATTTGTCGTCTTGAGCAGACCAAACGCGTTTATGCAGTACTTTGAAAAGTGCGACAAAATTGAAGAAACGTACGTGTTAATGGCTGAACCCGATCACGTGTACATCAAACCGATTCCTAACCTGATGATTGGCGAACGACCGGCCGCGTTCCCGTTCTTTTACATCGAACCGTCTCGATGGCCAACTTTAGTCAAACGCTTCGTCGGAAACGATAAAATGAGCGCTCAAGATATCGAAAAAGTCGATCCGATCGGTTCCTCCCCAGTCTTCATTCGCAAAGACGATTTGAAACGACTCGCCCCAGTTTGGGTAGAAACCACCTTAGCGATCAAAAAAGACAAAGAAGCCAATCGAGATTGGGGATGGGTTCTCGAAATGTACGGTTACACCATCGCCGCCTACCGCGTCGGATTACAACACGACTTGCGCCCGCAGCTCACCGCGCAACCGCCCTGGGACAAGTCCATCGGTGACTTCCTCTCCATCCACTTCACCTACGGCATGGACTACGCCTTAAACGGCACGTTCACCCCGGGTAAATTCGGCCAGTGGAGGTTCGATAAGCGAACCTACCAAAACGGCATACCGCCGAGAGATTTGCTCGCGCCGCCGGAAAAGTCCGACAACGAGTTGGTCAAGTTGTTGATCGCGTGCATAAACGAAGCGAGCAAGAACATAGATACGTGGGAAACCTTCGATGGTAAGAATCGAGTCGTTCATAAAGGCGCTCAGAATCAACCGAACGTGAAAAAAAAGATGTAATAAGTGTAGTAGAATAGTAGTTGTAGAAAGAGACTCTCTCGTGAGACGAAACTCCAAAAAAAAACGACGTCACATCCCCTCCTCATTGCAAAGCGGTAGTACATCTTTCCACCACCACCGCCGAAGTCTCTCTGAAACTCTCTTTCGCGTTGTTATAAAATTAATGTCCTCCGCGTCGTTCGCTTCGACCTCGTCCCCTCTCTTCTTCTTTTCTAAAGTTCAGCAGCAAAAGAAAAAAGTTTCGACGAGTAATCGAATTGTGACGAAAGCATCTTCCTCTTCCTCTTCGAACGCGATGATGGACACGCTCCTCGGGGCGACCATCGAAGGCGGCGACGATCTGATCAAAAAATCCGTGGAACAGTACTACGGGGAAACGCTGACGACGTCTGCGGATTTGAAAACGAGCGCGTGTTGCACGCCCGGTGGATTGCCGACGTATCTTAAAAAATGTTTACGTCTGGTGCCGGATGAAATCAAGGCGAAATATTACGGGTGCGGATCGCCGACGCCGCAAGGGATCGAAGGGTTACGGGTTTTAGATTTAGGCTCCGGTTCGGGGAGAGATTGTTACGTGGCGGCGAGTTTGGTCGGGGAGAAAGGGTTCGTGACGGGCGTGGATATGACTGATAATCAGTTAGACGTGGCGAGGAAGTACGTGGACGAGTATTGCAAGCAAACGCTCGGGTATAAAGAAAACAACATGAAGTTTGTGAAAGGAGAAATCGAGAACGTGAAACAGGCTGGCGTTGAGAACGGAACGATCGATTTAGCCATTTCCAACTGCGTGGTGAATTTAAGTCCGGATAAGAAGGCTGTTTTGCAAGGCGTGTACGACGCGTTGGCGGACGGAGGCGAGTTTTATTTTTCGGACGTGTATTGCGATCGACGCTTGGATCAAGAGTTGAGGAAGGATCCGGTTTTGTTGGGCGAGTGTTTAGGCGGGGCGATGTACGTGGAAGACTTTAAACGGTTGTGCGTGTCGGTTGGGTTTACCGATCCGAGAGTGTTGGAAGGACACGTGATTGAAGTGAAGGATGAAAAGTTGCAAGAGTTATTGGGCGAGGCTACGTTTTATTCAATCACGTACAGGTTGTTCAAGTTACCCGCCGGGAGGTTGGAAACGTTGTGCGAGGATTACGGCCAGTACGCGGTGTACAAAGGAACAATCGAAGGAAACCCGAACGCGTATTCGTTGGACGACCACCACAGATTGGAAACCGGGAAACCGATGTTGGTGTGCGGGAACACCGGATCTATGTTAGGCGAGACGTGGTTGGGGAAACACTTCGACGTGGTTGGCGATCGATCGAAGCATTACGGGTTGTTCGATTGCGGACCAAGTCCAGTGGCGGCGTCGAGTGGTGGTGCTCCAGCCGGTGGGGCGTGCTGCTAGTTCTCGTTTTCGAAGACAGAACACAGAAGAAACAGACAAAAACACAGACCCTTGAAATAAAACAAATCCACTTTTTTCATCATCACCATCATTTGACTATTATCGTGTTTTAAGTACGCGGTTTTTAAAAATTCATTAAAACATTATATATGCATGTATATATGTATACGTATATTAAAGCTCTCATCATATTTAACACTCGTTTATTCAGTTCTTATCATGTGTTGTTGTTGTTGTTGTTGTTGTTGTTGTTGTACAATCCCATCAATATGAGCAAAAAAGCGCATTCAAATCATCTCGATTTAAACACATTTTCGTTGTTTACTCAATCAAATTACGCCGGCGACCCTTCGTCGTTCGGCGTTGGCGGCGGGCCCGGAACCGTCCCCGGTCCCGGCGGCGGCGGGCTCGGCGGCGGTGGCGCTTTGATCAACGACTCCGTGTACACGCCTTGGACGGTGACCGCGTTCACCCCGTTCTTCTTCAACAACTGCACAAACGCCAAGTTCGCATCTCCTTCTACCGAATACACCAACGCTTCAATCTTCGTCTTCAACTCATCCGCGTGCTCCATATCTCTCGCGTACGCCACGTACCCAACGTCCACAAACCCGTAGTACGCTTTCAAACTTCTTCTCTTCTTCCACAATTTGTCCTCCACCAAAATCACCTTCGTCGCGTTGCTCGGCACGTTCAAATACTCCGCCATGGACAACGTAAACGCATTTCTCTGTCCCGCTTTAAACGAATCCGTGTTGTACCCTTCAACAGCCATTCGCGAGGTAACCGACGCGATCGGGGTATAAAATCCACTCCCCGTGTAGGCGATAAAATCCGCGCTTTCCTTCTCCGGCTCGTACACGTACAAGCCAAAAATCAACCCCATGACTAACATTAAAAACCCAAACGCGGTGAGTTTCTTACACACGGATTCCGAGCAGCACAACACTCGACCGTCCCATTCTTCGTCCTCTAACCACGGGATTCCTTCGAAACCGCCGCCTTTTTGTGCGCCTCTCTCTCGATGTAAAGAGACGTCGCCTTTGATTTTTTCCAAATATTTGTTGTTGGAAGGCGCCATCTTTTCCTAATAAACGATTTTTGATGATCTCTGTGGGATGATAATATGATGATGATGGTAAAAGAGAGGCGGTAAAATCGTCAGCGATTGCCAAAACCGAGAGAGTATCTCGCGCAACAAAAGCAGATCTCGCTTTCTCGCGTCTCGAAGCGTTTCGAGAGGGAGACGAGAGACGGTTTATATAAAAAGAGAGAGACCGGAGAAAGAAAGATTTGATTATTGTGATCGTTTGAATCCCCCGACTCCTTCCCGAGAGAGAGAGAGAAAAGGAGAGAAATGATCATCTCTCTCTCTTTCCTCTCCTCAAAACCTCACTCTGTTACAGTTCGTACCTTTAGTTCCTCCGATTATATATATTTTACGATGTGCTCGCTTCTTTAAAGCGTTTCTTCTGCTCTCTCTCTCTCTCTCTCTAAGTGTGTTTCTACGAATACGTGTGAGGATTCGAAGCGGCAGAGAGAAAGAAAATTTGGACCGTCGTCACAAAACGACAGCGTCTGGCGTGTTGCATTGTTTAGGGTGTTCGTACTTTTTTTTTTTCTCCGGAGCAAGAAAAAAAAGCTCACAATTCGTTCGCACAAAACGACATTTGACTCTCTGCTCTCGTCTGTGGAACGTACGCAAAAATCACGATGACTTTACTAAAACGATAAAGAAGAGGGAACTGCTTTGCTTCTCTCTCTCTCTCTGATGTGGTGCAGTAACACATAAACTGTGCTCGTCGTGGTGGTAATACGAATACTACTGCTACTACTACTACTACTAGGAGAGAGAACGAAGGCATTGATGACGAGTGCGAAATTGGGCCTCGTGACGACATCGTCGTCGTCGGGAAGAGGCATTTTTGGTGTCGGGCAAACGCGACGGGAGAAACGACAGCGTTTCAGAAGAACGACTTTCACGACGGAGAGAAGGAAGAGGAGGAACGGTGACGATGATGATGATGATGATGAGAACAGTCCTTTCTTCTTTTTCGGGTTTGGGCGGCGTCGAGAGTCTTCGTCGGTTTGTGCGTCTTCGTCGTCTTCCTCTTATCCGCCGTCGTCCTCCTCTTCCAACGACGACGAAAGAAGAGAAAGCGTGAGAACGAGCAAAAGCGCGGAAAAGGAGAACTGTGATGAGAGACGACGGTGGAGGAGTGGGAGTGCGAGTAGCAGCAAAAGCGCAGCAAACGCCTCCTCCACGAAGAACAACAACAACGTTACGTCTTGGAGGTCTCCAAACTCTTCTGCGTCGTACGGGAAGAACCAACGAAGACCAACGTCGTCGACGGCTTCGTCTTCCTCTTCTTCTTCTGCTCCTTCTTCGATGATGTCGCAGTTTTCGAAAACGGCCACTCCGGCGGAAATATGCCAATCTGTTCTCTCTGAACTGGAAAAGAATCCGGATAAACCAGGTTTACGAGTGACCGTATTCAGCGCCGTGCAAGCGTTGGCCATCGATCGAGACTGCGTGTTGCACTGTTGCGCTTTGTTGAGGGAGTGTTTGAGCGGGAAGTACGGCGAAAACGCCGTGTCGATCGTTTCCCCGGCGACGATTGCGTTGCTCGTGCGCGTGGAGAGGGCGCGAACGAAAGCGCTGGGATATAGAAATAGAAGTTCGAGTCGCATGAGATACGTCGCGGCGGTGTTCAAGTTAGCCGAAGAGAAGTACAAAGCGCGGAAAGGCGGAGAAAAGATATTTTGTTCGTTGGAAAGTTATTGCGACGTGATTCAGATATTAGCCAAGTTTTGTTCAGAAGAAGACGAGCAAGGGTACTATGGCAGGTTGCAACGGCAGGCGCCGTATAGTTCTCTGAAAGCAGCGGCGGCGAGGAGTAGCGGTAGTAACAGTAGCAATAATAATAGTAAGAAATTACTCGATCCAAAGTGTCTCGCACTCGGACCGAGAGTAGAGCCGACGTTGGACACGGCGTTAGATTTTTGGCGACGTCTTGAAACGCACCTCACGGAGGAGAAGAAAACGTTTCCGGCCGAGTTTGACAACAACGCGGTCGTCTCCGGCGTCCGAGCTTTCGTCTCCGCGAAGAAGCGGTCCGAGGCGGAACGGTTTTTATCGAAAGCCAATCCAAAGTTACTCTCGGCGTCTTGTTTCAACGTGTTGATTGAATCGTTTGGAGACGAAAAGAACGTCAAAGGTATTGAATCGACGCTGAAAATGATGCGGGGATTCAACGTCCCGGAAAACGAAGCCACGTTTGGCGCTTTAGTCACCGCGTTTGCCAAGTGCAATCGACTCGATAAAGCCGAAGAGTTTCTTGAACTCGCTGGGAGGAAGAAGTACGCCACTGCGAGGTCGAAACCAGGCGTGCGCGCGTACACGTCGTACATCCAACGTTTGTGTCTGGCGAGACGGGTCGACGAGGCGAGGAAAGTGTTGTTCGACGGCATGCTCAGAAGAGACAAAATTGACGTGAAACCAAACGTGCACACGTTTACGGCGTTCATTGACGGTCTCAACTACAGCGAATTCGAAACGCCGGGGAGCTTAAAAGAAGAAAAGAAAATCATTACCGAGATGTTTAAAGTGTTAGAAGTGATGCAAGCGGTGAACGTGAAACCGACGACGGCGACGTTTAACGCCATTCTCAAACGCGTCTCCGTCTTGTTCTCGTCCAATTCCTCCGTGAAGAATAAACGAGTGGACGACTACGCCAGAGTAGTCATCGACGAGGTCTTTAAGAAGATGGAAGAGGCAGAGTGTTCGCCAAATCTCATCACGTACAACACGTTAATAGACGCCTCAGTAGCTTCGGATCGACCGAACGATGCGTACGAATGGCTTTCGCGATTAGCGGAGTCGGGATTGAAACCAGATCAGTACACGTACGCGACGTTGTTGAAATTCTTCGCCTTGCGAAGAGACGCGAGCGGGACGAAATGGGTCCTGGCAGAAATCGATCGTTTGCGCGTGCGCGTAGACGTGAGAGTATACAACGCGGCGTTTAACGCCCTGGCAAAGAGCGGTGAGATTGATGAAACCGTTGATTTGATTCGCGAGTTGGAAAGTACGACGGGCGTTTCGCCAGACGCAGCGAGTTATTTGGTCATCATCGACGCCTACGCCGCGGATTCGAAAATCGAAGATGCGGTGAGAGTGTACGAAACGTTTTGTAGAGGCGAGAGCGAGGAAAATGCGGCGAAAACGGACGCGCGAACGAGATCGCGCATGGTGAAGATACTTTGTGATTCTAAGAAGACCAACGCGTCGTTGTTTCGAGACGCGGACGGTTGGATCGAGCGTATCATCGAAGAAGATTCGGTTTCGGAAGACGAGAGAATACAACTTCGTCAAGCTACGGCACAGTACTTGACGACAAAATCGAGTAACACCGCGGCGAACAGACAAAAGAAAATGTTGTCGTCGTCGTTGTCGTCTTCTTCTCAACAGCAAAAAACCCCGCGCGTTGTCATTCGCGAAGCGGTTTTGCTTCCGAGAGACAACGACGCCAACGTCGGTTCCCGAGACGAAGGCATGTACGCCATGTACTCGATGGAAAAAGAAGACGACAGCGATGAAATCAAACTCACGAAAACAAACGTGCCTTGCGATACGGATCAAACTTTCAAATGGGATAGAGGTGTTGAGATGTGGAAATTTTGGTTAGGCATTCCGAACCGGTACTATCGCGATGCGAATTCACCTTTTACCGACGAAGACGAAGAGAATCCTTTATCAGGATCAGGGAACGGGCCCGTCGAGGTTTAGGAACCGAGAGCGCGTACAAGCAACTTGCATTTAGTTATAGAGTTTTCGTTTAAAAGTGTGTGTGTATTATAAATTAGCGCGTCATGTACTGTATAAACTTTACAGCATCTCTACTTCTACTTCTACTATTATTATATAAAACTACGACGTGTTCGAACCGTTCGCCCCGTAGTTGTTCCCGCGAGTACCGACGAGTAACGACCCAGCGCCTGTTTGATTCGCTACCCTGGCCCTTGGCAGCCTCTGCTCTTCTTCTTCTTCTTCTTCTTCTTCAACGTCCTCGTCTTCCTCGTCTTCCTCTCCCGCCACCGCGGCTGCTTCTAACAACCCCATGGCGTGCGTCATGACGCTCTCAAAGATCTCCTCGTTCATTCCTTCGTGTTCTAAAACCGTCTCCATCCTATTCCTTCTCCTCGCGCGCCTCTCCTCCTCTATCTCCCTCGCTCTTCGCTCGCGCGCCCGCGTTTCCATCTCTCGCAGCCGACGGACGGACTCGCGCTCCAACTCCCGTCGACTCTGATGAGCGCGCGCGTCGTCGTCCTCCTCCTCCTCCTCCTCCTCGTCGTCGTCGTTTGGTCGCGATAACAACCTCTCTTCGCTTCCATTCTTCGCTTGCGTTCCTGTTTTCTTCTTCTTCTCTCGTAAACTCTTCCGACACGTCGGACACCGTCGGCTTCGAGCGAGCCAACTCTCGATGCACTCTTCGTGGTAGACGTGTTTGCACGGCAACTCCGCCAGGCGAAAACACCTTTGAACTCCCGCGCGTTGTTTGTTCCCATCGTCGTCCTCCGTCTCCTCTCTCTTTTTTGTAAACCTCGATAAACATATCGCGCAGCACTGTCCGTTTATCTCCTCCTCGTGCGAACACTCGCGCCTTTGGACTGTTCGCAAATCCTTCAGCGTCGCGCTTCTTTCTTTAGTGTTGGTGTCGCGAGACTCGCCGTCGTCGTCGTCGCCGCTCGAAAAGTCGTCGTCGTCTTCGAGGTTCCACGTGTGCAGCCACGACTCGTAGCTCATGCGTTGCGTGCTGATTAACTCCATTTGTGTATTCGGTTGGTGTTTGAAAGAGTTACAGGGACTTTGAGTGCGCGGAGGAGGTGAGTGTTTTTATGACGAAGAGCGGAGGGAAAATGGAGTAAACATTGCTGCTTTTTGTGTGCGAAATAGAAATGAATACATCATCACCGGTATTGGAACAACTCTCGTATTCTATGCTACTCTTTATTTAAAAGCCTCGGCGTTACCAGCTGCTTTCACGTACCTTCGCTTCTTGATCGCGTATAAGGTCAGGATACCGAACGCGGTCACGCACGTACCGGTGACGTATCTCCAACCCATCGGTTTCGGATACAAGAGTAACGACAGCGCGATGGAGAGCATTTTTCTCAAAGCTTTAATAATCTCTGTATTCGTCGCGCCGTACTGTCGAATGGAAAGCAAGATGAAGGAGACGCTCATGTATCCGAAAGAGGCCGCGATCATCGCTCGGAACACGCACTCTCGGTGGGAGTTCATGTAGGCGACTATCGGCCAAATCTCGCCGTTTAAAGTCATTCCAAACGTAGTCATTAAAAGTCCGAAAATATTCGCGTGCATGACGACTTCCGCGTGCGACGCCGGCAAACTGACGTTGAACAACCTCTTCTCTTCGAAATTCCCCGCCGCGGCTTCAATAAATAACGCGCACACTATCATCACCACCCCTTTGGGTTGGAACTGCGGCAAACTCGCTCTGTCTCCCAGCGCGAACAAACACACTCCGCACACCAAAGTCATCGCCGCGAAATAATCTTTCTTCTCGTACCGCCTTCCTTGCATCAACGCCCCCATGACCATCGTCGGTATCACTTTCGAACATTTGGCGACAATCCTCGTCGTGTAATTAATATACGATAAACTAAAGTTGGTCAAATACATCCCTCCGCTCGTCATGGTCGCTAAAAGCACGTAATCCTTAAGCTTCGCCCGTCTTCTAAAAATATTAAAGCTCCTTTTAAAACTCGTCGTCGTCGTCGTATTCTTCCCTCTAAAAGCGTTCTTGTTGTTGTGTTTTTGCTGTTCTTCATCATCTATCAGCGCGTTAAATCCTCTGCTATGATTACCCCCCCCACTAGTACTACTACTACTACCGCTACTCCCGCTACCGCTCTCTCTAAACTCGTCGTTCGCCAACCGTTCCAAAAACCCCAACAAAGCGTACGTAAAACTCGTCACCAGCGTCACGACGCCGCCGAAGCGAAACCCAATAGCCTCTTTCGCGTGATTTCGAAACACGTACTCTTGCACCGTCGTAAATCCAAGGTAGGCGAACAAGGCCCCCGAGGCTAAGAGCCAAAAGATGCTCCTCTCGGAAAACAAAAGTTTCACCCCCCAAAGTTTTATCGGGTCTTTTTCCTTCGACGGTTGCGGCGACATCGGCATTTCGTTGACGCTGAGATTGTTGTTGTTATCCATCATCGTTATTGTTTCTTCTTCTTCTCCTCTGTTGTTGTGCTTGTTGTTGTTGCTCGCGTTCACGACGAGAGAAGTTTCGACATCATCGGAAAGAATAGAATTCATCGGAAACGCGTCGTTTTTAGAGGAGGAGGAGGCGTTTAAAGAAGACGAAGGTTTAGAGGAGGAGGAGGAAAAACCATCGAAGAGACCCATTCTTTTTGTCTCTTCTCCGCGTTCGATCCGTCTCTCTTCTTGACTCTCTCTCTCTCTCTTTTCTTTATGAAGATATAGCGCAAGACTTGACGATTGACTGGAATTTTAATAGGGTGGTTTCAACGACGACGAACACCCTAAACACTAATTTCTCAAAAACGCTTAAAAAAAAAGAAAAAAAAAGAAAAAAAAAGAATCCAAAACGCGTTAGATTTTCAAAGAACAAACAAGCGAGTAAGAAGATAAATGACGGAAATCGAACCGTGGTACAAACGCGTTTCCGGCCCGTTCCCCTTAAAATACGGGTGCGTCGGCGTGAAAGAGGACGGCGGCGGGTCCATGCGCGGGAGAGGCGTGGTTGGTCCGATGAAGATTCACCGAGCGGTGTTTCGACGAGACGAGAATCTGATCAGAGATTTAATCGAGAAGGAAAAGATGGACGTGAACGAGGTCGAAGCGGCTGGGAACACGCCGTTGTTTAACGCGGCGTACGATAACTGGGTGGAAGGGATCGATTTGTTGGTTTCGCTCGGGGCGAAAGTGAACGCGTCGAATAACGCCGGGGATACGGCGTATCGTTGGGCGGAGAATATGCAAAACGAGGAAGCGATGGAGGCGTTGAAAAAGCACGGCGCGGATCCGGAGTACGAGGGGCAGATTATCGTGCCCGAACACATTCCAAAGATACGAGATTTTTACGAGACGGAAAACGGCAAGACGCATCCGAAACCGAGCGAGGAGTTTTTGGCGTTTAAAAGAGAGGAGGATCGATTGTTGGCGTACGAAGCCGCGAACACGATGCAACCGTAAAAACTTCTCGCGTGTTCTCTCAACGCGAGTGCGACGAAGAGAAGAGCGCGAGAGAGAAAGAGAGAGTGAAAGATGTGATAACGGTATGATAATAATAATAATAATAATAATAATAATAATAATAATACCAGAAGATATTAACCGTCGCCGTCGTCGTCGTCGCGTTATTCACATTCCTTCCTTGTTCTTCAACTCGTCGATGACCGAACGCACGATGCCTTCCACTCTCGGTTTCCACAACCTCGCCCGCGCGTTTACGAACCAATCTGTCACTTGCGTTTGCGTCAACCCAGTTTTCTCGGCTAACATTTTCTTCTCCACTTTTGTTGGTACCGGTCGCTTTCTGGTGCCCGTCGGATAAAAGTTTTCATACAGCCACTCTGAGAGAATTTTTTTGACGCGTTTCCCGTGTCGTTTCGATTTTTCTCCTTCATCGTCGTCGTCGTCGTCGACGTCATCATTCTCGCCGCGTGTCTCTTCTTCACTCTTCAAATGTTTCTTATCACGAGTGGGCGTGTTCACCAACTTTTTATCGTTCTCCTGGTCATCGCGAGGAATAGAATTGTGTTCGCACGTCGTCGTCGTCTTTGCGCAAAACTTTTCAAACGCCACCAGAGCAACTTTCCTGGAATGTTTGAACTTATCTTCGATGACTCGCAACACGCGCCCGTCTGGGACGGATAAAGTCGTTTTCATCGCCTTCTTTGCGCGATTCAGTTGACGAGTTTCGATGTTGTTCAAATCTCGCAAACTCGAGCACACGTTATCGGCGACGATGTTGATTTTTTGGTCGTCGTAATTGTTTTTCGAGGGATTTAATGATCTGGACGAAGCGATCTGGACGACGCTTTTTTGCAACTCTCGAATGCGATCGATGGCGAAGGAAAGATTATCCCACGGCTGCGGTTGTATCGTAGAAGATTTCTTGGGAGTTCGCGTGGGAGAGGTTGGTATCGTCGCGTTCGTATCCTCTTCCTTTTCATCCTGTTTCTTCGTCTTCTTCTTCGTCTTCTTTTCGGCGGCGGTGAGAAATCCAGCGCGTTCGAGCTCGAACAGTAACACGTCTCTCGCGTGCCTTCGAACGTTTGCCGCCAACTTCTCCCCGAGAACATTTTTATTCCCTCTTATGTCCTCGCTCAACGTCATGCGCGAAAGATCAAAACCTTTTTCTTCGTTGCCATCTTCAGCCGCGGGAGTCACATCGTCCAAGAAAAACAACGCCTTGACGTCTTCGTCCTCCTTCGCGAGCGCTTCCAATCGATCCAAAAACAGAGCACCCGAAGATTCGTCTTCTTCGGAAGTCTCGTCTGAAGACGCCGACGACGGAGTCGGTTTTGTCGAAGGTTTTTGCCACATTTTGTTCAAAAATACGTCCTCGCTCACGGTCCAAAACTTTTCCACGTATTCGTCCGCGCAGTTGAACAGAAACGCGCGCATCATCGCATCCTCGTCCTCATCTTCGTCTTTTTTGACCTTTATCTTCTTCATCTTCTTTTGATCCTCTTCCTCCTCCGTGGTTGTTGCTGTTTCTTCGCTGCTAAAAGTCACATTGCTGCTCTTTAAAAAAAGCGCGTCGAGATCAAAATCTTCGTAATCTCTCTCCACGTTCATATCGATATCTTTCAAGGAAATATCTTCGACTCGAAAGAAGGTGAGAAAATCATCATCCATCTTCGCGTCCTCGTAGTTCTCCTGCGTGGTAAAAGGGGGTAAAAGTGGTGGTTAGTTAAAAACGCCATCATCAATCGCGAATCGTTGTTGCCGGGTGTTAACAAAACAAGAGTTTAAGAGAGAATTATAGATATAAATGTTTACATTTACCGCAACAGATGTTTTTGCTTTCATCATCATCTTTCGTTTTCGTCGTCGTTTCCTTCGTCTCCTTCTCTCTTTCGTTTACTACAACGATAACAACAACAACAAACACAGCGCGCGACAGCGCCCGTTCAAAGCGAAGAAAAGGTGGTGCGCTTATTAATTAGGCTTTTGTTTTGTTGTTGTTTTTTTTTTGACCAAAAAAGTAAGCGTTTTTCTCAAATTAAGAAATTTCTTTGGACAGAGGACGAAAAGAGAGTTAAAAACTCCTCACATCCGATTGACTAAACAAACACACAACTTTGCACGGCAAAAGCTGCTCTTTACCGCGAGGAGCACACGACGACGAACCGAGAAAAAGAATGAGGAGCAACAGCAGCGAAAAGGGGGGGGCAAAACTGCACGCGTTCACGTACGTGACCGCATTCGTTCTTCTTTTCTGGCTCCCGTTCGTCAAAGTCCATTACGATTTATATCACGATGTTAACGAGAAAAGAATCAACTTCACGCACGCGTTGTTGACGCTTTTCAACGCCGTGAACGTTCTCATATGCATATGGGAGATGAGTTTATTCGTGCACCAAAACGAGGTGCAAAAAACGTACCGAAAGTTGAAGAAGGAAGTGGAAAAACGACGAGGAGGAGGAGGAGATTTACCGACGCCTTTGTGTTTGTTCGAGAAAATCACGCTTCGGGAAGCTTTGAGTTTAAAACATTGGCACGTGATTTGGTCCACGTACGCTCTGTTGGACCCGAGTTACGTCCAGACGCAAAGTTGGGGGTTTTGGGTGGATACTGGGAACGGATTTGTGACGATTGCGCCGACGATTGCAATGACGATTGGAGCGACGTACGATTTGAGCAGGTTTGGCGTATCGCCGTTGGCGTACGGGTTGATTGGGTTGATATTTAACTATCAGATGATGTATGGAACGGTTATTTACTTTTCGAATTACACGTATCAGCGCTATTACGAACGGGCGAGTTTCGGGAGCAAAATGGTGGTGCTATTCGCGAACGTGATTTGGATCGTGTTTCCCATGTGGTGGATGAAAGTGTGTTTTGAGATTGTGAAGGATGGTGGGAGTTTTCGAGGGACCAGTTTGCGATGACGATGATGATGATAGATTTAGTTTTTCCTCTGTGAACTTAGCTTTTTGACTTCTAATAATAATATGTACAAATTCGTGTTGCTGCTATCTATATGTCTACCCGAAGGCATCTCTCCTCTATAATATCTACATGCCAAAGTCTGAGCTGGCGTCCATCAAAGCGCTCACCGCCGAGTACGTGCCGCTTCCGACGCACAAAAATCCAAGACCGACGATGGCGTAATTCAACCACTTCTCCTTGGCGTCTAACTCGTCGCCGAACATTTTTAGATAACACGCGGTTGGAAAGATAAGACTGACCGATAAAGTCAGCACGGCGCCGACTAAGCTCATGGCTACGCCGAAAAAAGGAAGTTTCACGGCTAAACCGAGCGCGAACAATCCTAAACCAGTCCTAGAGACTCTCGCGGGAAGTAAATTTTCAGCTTTCGATGTGTCTAAATTGAACTTCTCCTCTACGCCTCGAGCGACCGGGTCCATCGTTAACGCGAACTTCGCGAGCGGGTTGATCGTGATTAATCCTAGAGCAATCGTGCTAATAATTCCAGCTGGTAAATCTAACGTCACCTCCGAGGACACTTGGTCGCCGAATAAGAAATACCCAGCGCATCCCAGAAGTAAACAGTTAATCATGACGACCCCGTAAGTCTTGTCTAGCATAGACTCGTACTCTTCCGGTTTTTGCATGGACGTGTATATCGCGGGAAACACCGCGTGTCCCGCGAACACGAACGCTAACAAACCGAAAGATAAAGGGTACGTGGAATAATGTACCAAAGCCGTGTGCGGAAACTCGTACCCGCTCGGATTCGTCAACGCTTGAATTAAATCCCACCCAACGACTCCGGTTAAACCGACCGAGGCGACAAATCCCAACGCGCCAATGAGTGAAAGTTTCGATAAATCAACCAACCAAGTCGTAGGGATCATAACACCGGCAGCTAACAACATCAGCGTCTCTTTCGATTGCGACATCGTCGATTCAAACAACAACTTCAAATGATCGCCTTCTAAGATGAAAAACAAACCGCACGTCCCGATCAACTCCGCGTACAGCACCCAACTAATCAAACTTCTCCCAAACTCTCCAAACGCCGCTTCACCGATATCTTCATACGTGGTTAACGCTCTCCTCGCTTTTTTAACAACCGTCACGCTCCCGTCTTCGTTCACGTCCGAGTACGTGTTAAAATTCGTTCGCATCGGCAAAGAGCCTCGCCTTTGACATCGAATCAACGTCTTCCCGGTGTAATTCGTCGTCGCTCCCAACAACAATAAAACGACGATCCCTGCCCATCCGCTCTCTCTCAACGCGTACGGTACCGATAACGTCCCAACGCCTAACAGAATATTCACCGAATTCGCCAACGCCTGTTCCGTCGTCGAGTTCCCCACTCTGTGATACACGCCCGGGCGATTGTCGATGTCCTCGTTTTTAAACTCCAGCCGTTTCGCCGCGGTCGGTAACTCGTTCTCGAGTAAGACGACGTTCGCCTCGCACGAATCCGCGCACGTCGAAAACGACGACGCGCTTTTGGCGTCCGCGGCGCATTCAGCCAGTAAAACCTCTCTCGATGTTGTTGTTGTTGTTAATGTTGTTGCGTTCGTATTATCATCTTTATTCTTATTCTTATTACTACTCTTCGTCGTTTCTTTTTCTTCTAAGAGCACTCTTTCGCTCCTCTTCTTCTCGGACGACGACGATTCAGACGACGCCTTCATCGTCGTCCTCGCCCGGCGAGGAAGAGAAGATATCATCAAACGCCTCCTTTTCCTTTTCCTTTTCGCCAAGAAGGACGATGTTTTTCTCGCTCGGGGAGGATGATGTTCGTTCCGCCTCTCTCCAAACGACAAAAACGACGTCTTCAAAGTCTCACTCATCGTCGTCAAAAACATCGTCTCAAAAGAGAGCGCGCGCGCCTGTGAAAAGCACAAAAACCTCCTCCGTTGTTCTCACGAAAATTTATTCTGTTTTAAAGGAACGCATGCGTTGCGTATAAATATATATCCGCGCGCGTTTCGTAGACGATTATTGTATATCGGATAAA
>ENA-OWPI01000465-OWPI01000465.1-marine-metagenome-genome-assembly--contig:-NODE-465-length-56629-cov-6.273978_pt1 | contig 56629 bp, 37 predicted proteins | sample MGYA00238138_ERZ651775 | MGnify/ENA primary metagenome ERZ651775 (study PRJEB26906, sample SAMN06265043) | marine metagenome | isolation source: Helgoland LTER site | place: Germany:Helgoland, sampling...
AACCCATTGTCGATTAATACCTTTTGCCTTAAACGTAGCGTAGTTGAATTGCCAGCAAGAATCTAACCCAATAATAATACAAAATAATAAAATGAATCTGCCACGAATCCCATCCGCAATGAATGTTTCGGTAAAGCCCATTGCGCTGTCCCTTAAGTCTTCAGAGAACAAAGAACCTAAAACGATTAAGGTGACAACTAGGCCTATAGTTAGGTTCACTAGGTCACTTATAAAAGTCAACGAATACCAAGATGATTCAGATTTAGTTTCCTCTCTTAAAAAAACTTTGATTAACGCCCACCATTTATCTTTACCCATTTTTCACGTTCTTATTTGAAGTGCGAGAGATAAAACGTAATCCCTTTTAATCATAACTGAATACCCCATCCAGTCAAATCAGGGCTAGATCAAGACCTAATTCAGACTCTATAAAAGCCATAAAATAACACCATTAAAAGGGCAACCACAAGTCTCGCTTAGGGCGCAATACAGGCTATTCTGAAAGGTCTTTTGTAATCTCCACTAAAACCCTAAAAAACAGCTTTAAAGCGGTTTAAAGGGCTATTTATAGGACTTTAAAAAGCTTCTATAGGGTACTTTTGGGAGGCGGTGTAATGATGTGTAAAAAAGGACTTATAAGCACCTAGAGAGACTCTCACTCCTCACCCTACATCTGCTATTAATATTTAATCTTCATCAAGCAAAGGGTTAGTACCCCACTTATTTTCACGTCCCTCTTCATTATCCTCTGGTTTTTTAACCATCCAGTAAAAGTAAGGAATAAGCCCGATTATAGTGAACGGAATAAGCATCCACCAACCGCTTCTATTGACATCATGTAAACGCCTTGCTGTTACACAGATTAAAGGAACTATGGTAGCTAAAAGAAAAAGTAAGTTTAGGACTCCCGGTTGTTGACCAAGCGGATCAGGTTCACCGAACTGCCACCCAAGCCCCGCATCTAAGACGCTAGTTAACAATCTGCCCAAATTATACAATAGAATAAACCACCAAAACTCTGACCTAGATGCTCTACCTTCTATAGTGGAATATTTCTTCACCAACACACTTGTAACTGCTTCCTTCATATTCATGGTAATCCCTCTCTTCAGATTTGGTTGAAGATATATCAATATGCATATCTACATAGTAACTATAGACGATAAAACTGGTTTTACAAACCACCCCTAAAGCTTACCCAGATGGAATACTCATGGGCGCCTTGTGTGGGTCTGAGGTAGACACAATGGTAGACGTGAATGTGCCTTTGACAATGAACTACAGGGGTGTCAACATCAGTAAGTACAAAGACTACGGGTGTTACTAGTGCCTAGTTGAGGGCACTAATGGGAGGCCCTGGGCACCATAGCAACCCAAGTCATTGGCAATTAGAGTAGTAAAGCAAAACTACTAGGTCATATCTTTTTAATTAGAAATTTCTAAATATTAGCTTTTAACAACTGAATAATTTAATGTTGGGATGTGTTGAGCAATCATTTTTGTGGAGGAGTGGTGGCTTTGATTAAAGGTAAAAGTTCTATCCGTAAGGCAGTACTGGGTTTGCTACTGGTTGTCTTTCTTGGTTTTCTCGCAATTAAAAATCCCAAGTATGACTCTGAATCACCAGCTCTTTCCTCTGTTTCCTCTGCTACCTCCGATTTAAAAACTGAAATGACGCCCGACATCAAGGGCAGCTCAATAATCTTTTCAGCGACACCGATAAAACAGGTTAATAGCGGCGCTGACATGCTTTCTCTAATAGCAGGAGAAAAGTTTTCTTTGGCCACTGAATTCAATGGCGAACTTGATACCGTCGTTTTGGAAGTTTTTAATGTCAGCCGAAACTCTAAGTTTACTCAGCTGCAAAGCAGGGGCTCGGATGGGAGTGTTTCGGTTGTGACACTGACGCCGACATTGACTAGCGTTTTACTGAAAACACCGACTAACATTTTTGAATACGCGGGTAATGAATTCAATGGGGTACTCAATCAAGTCGCGAGCCTCGATTTATCTGATGATGTACGTGAAGTCAAATCAATAGCAAGACCCAATAATGAAGATTTCCAACGCAGGAAAGTATCGGAGTAATAGAATGAGTATGATTTCGCAAAGTGCAAAATTGCGTTTAGCGTCATGGACAGTGCTGATTTTGCTGGCGTTTAATGTTTTGGCAGTGGCAGCAGAGCCTCCAGTCAACATTCACTGTCCTTGCGAAATTAAGCGTATAAATGAAACTAAGGCTGTAGCAACATTTTCGATTGCTTTTCAAAAGGAGGTTGATGAATCCGGCATCCTAAACGTCAAACTTATTGGTGGAGATAGCATTAATTTAGTCAGTGCGGGCTATTACGTGCTAGGTGATGTCGCCATAGATAGTGTTGCTTATTCAGCAAGTCCAGTCTCTTTGCAGGTTGCGATTCCTCTTTATTATAGACCTTCAATTGATACTTTTATTTCTCTAGTATTGATGGATTCTGAAGATTCATTTTTAGATCAAGTCAATTTTATTGAGATAGCCGAGGAGTATTATAATTCCGGAGGCTCTTCTGGTTCTACCGATTCAAAATTAATGGTTAATGATGCAGTTGATTTCCAATATGATGACTCTACTTTTTCTATCGAAATACCGAGTATTAGCAGCACGGACAAGCGATCGAGTAACGAATATTTGAATCTGACGATAGCTGTTGGAAACGATGACGGCTCATACTATGAGGCGGCTCTTGTTGAGGTTGTTGTCAGCTATGATGAGGATGGGAATACGTCAATAGTAACTTCGGGTGACCTTAACCGTAGTCTTGCTAGCAGTAATTTCACAGATGAACCGGAATTTAGGCACATAGAAGTATATCTTGCCCGGGGGGAAGATTTTGTTATGTACTATCGCCTCGAAACGTTTGGGGAAGATAGCTTACCGCCTTATGATGATGTTTGGACTAACATCGATACCATTACAGATTCCGATAACGATGGAATTTCAGATTTCAATGAGCGGATTATTGGCTCATCGTCAACGGAGCAGAATAGTTTAGGGACTAGTGTTATTGAAGTTGCGTTTACCGTTGGTACGGCAGCGGACGATACTTTTCTTGGTGGTAGTAATCTCGAAGCCAGTATAGCTCAACAGGTGACTAGTGCTAATGTGGCGTTCAGTGATGTCGGTTTGGATATCGAAATAAAAAATGTTGGCATCTTTATGGTAGGCGATGACAGCACATTAACCGGCAGTGACGCGCTTGATGTAATGGCGGACCGAAGCGGTATTTTTGCAGGCTTAGATGATAAGTTCACCAGACAGCCTGATCTGATCGTTCACTACAGTACCAAGGCCGTGGCTGATACTGGGGGCGTGGCTTACCTAGCTGGGCAAGTCAACGATGGCATAATTGATTTTAGAAATCGCTATGACATAGGCAGTAATGTTGGTGTTGTTGCAATTGACAACAGCAGTCTTACCTTAGTTCATGAAATAGGCCACATGATGGGGTTGTCTCATTCGCGAAAGCAGGCTGAGGGTGCTGTTAGTGCAACTTTCCCGTGGGCTGTTGGATATGGCCAAGATGACAATTTCGCAACAATTATGGCTTACGAGTCTGCTTTTAACGCTACAGGAATGCGCTTTTTCTCAACGCCTGATCGATTGTGTGCAGGACCAGGAATAGACAAAACTCCATGTGGAATCGATGATTCAGATACCTTGAACGGAGCCTACTCTGTGAAAGCTTTAAGTATTACAGCTCTCCAGGTTAGCGCTATTTCAAATGGGTTGCCGCCAGTGATGAGCATTTCAGGTCCAGACCCTCTGTATATCTCTGATCCTAATTTAGCAGCAGACCTTTTAGCAGTTGCAGTTGATGTTGAAGACGGGGATATTTCATCATCGATAACGTCCGAAATAGTTGTGATTAATAACCCACGTATAGAGCATGACTATGAGCAAAGATATACCGTAGTGGACAGTGATGGCAATGTTGGGAAGGGGTACAGGAGCATATTCATCACCGCTGAAGATATAGATACTGACAATGATGGCTTAGTCGATTATCTGGATGATGATGATGACAATGATGGTGTTATCGATACTTTGGATGCTTTTCCCTTAGATGCTAGCGAACAATTGGATACTGATCTGGATGGTATTGGTAACAATGCTGATAGCGATGATGATGGTGATGAGATAGAGGACAGTTCTGATGCATTTCCATTGGATGCAACTGAGAGCGCAGATACTGATGGTGATGGTGTTGGTAATAATACTGACACTGATGATGATGGAGATGGCGTTTTGGATAGCGCGGACTCTTTCCCTCTCAATGCCTCTGAAAGTCTTGATACAGACGGTGATGGTATTGGTAACAATGCCGATCCTGATGATGATGGAGACGGAGTTGAGGACACCTCTGATGAACTCCCATTGGATGCAACTGAGATTATAGATACTGACAGTGACGGTATTGGTAACAATGCAGATGAGGATGACGATGGTGATGGTGTGGCTGATATCTCTGATGCCTTCCCTTTAATTGATCTTGCAGGTTTAACTGATACTGACTCAGATGGAATCCCAAATGACTGCGACACAGCATGTATTGATTTAGGTATGTCAGCTGATGATGATGACGATGGAGACGGCGTTAATGACATTGTTGACCTCTATCCTCTTGATGTGCGTTACGCCCAAGATTCAGACGGTGATGGTATGCCTGATGCATGGGAATCTGCATATGGCCTTAATCCAAACGATCCTTCAGATGCTGCGAGCGATCAGGATAATGACGGAGTAATGGCCTTAGATGAATTTCTGGCAGGAACGCCACCTGCAGGATCTTTAGATATAGATGGGAATGGTCAATATGATGCTCTAACCGATGGGTTATTATTTCTTCGCGATATGTTCGGTTTAGATGGTGATTCTCTGGTTAATGGAACTGTAGCATCAGATGCGAGTTATACCGAGTCGACTGATATTGCATCACGCATCGAGCTTCTTGGAAGTTTCATTGATGTGGATGGTAATGGACAAGTCGATGCGCTTACCGATGGATTGCTAATTTTGAGGTATCTATTTGGTTTAGAGGGCGATGCTTTAATAAATGGTGTAGTTGCAGACAATGCGACAAGAACGACAGCAAGTGATATTGAATCTCATCTTGAGTCACTTAAACCAGGAACATTGTAGGGAGTGTAAACCTTACTATTAGGGGTACAGATATAAATCTTTCATTAAAAACAGTACTGGTACCTTCGCTAGCATGTTTGGTGCTAGCCCTGTCATCTTTATATTTATCTGTGTCAGCGACCGAGAGTCAAGAGAGCCCAATAGCCATTGTGATCCATGGGGGCGCTGGCACTATTCAGCGCGAACTCATGAGCGATGAAATGGAAAGTAGGTATCGCGAGGTACTAGCGAATGCCATTGAGTCAGGATATCAAATCTTAAAGAATGATGGGTCTAGTACGGAAGCGGTAATTGCAACAATTTCAATACTTGAAGATTCTCCTCTTTTTAATGCAGGTCATGGTGCTGTATTTAATCACGACGGAAATATTGAGTTGGATGCCTCGATAATGCAGGGGGGCGACCTGAATGCGGGGGCTGTTGCTGCCGTGTCTCGGGTTAAAAACCCTATAACTCTTGCCTTAGCAGTATTAGAGCATTCTCCTCACGTCATGTTGGTTGGAGAAGGCGCCGAGATGTTTGCTCAACAACAGGGCATTGGTTTGGTCTCAAATCAGTACTTTAAAACTGAACGGCGACGTCTTCAGCTTGAAGAGATTCTCGCCAAAGAAAAAGGCGTCTCTCTATCAAAGACTCCGCCTAATGCATTGCTTGCTGCATATCGGTTTGACGAAAAGAAACTAGGCACTGTGGGTGCTGTGGCCATCGACAAAAATGGTGACATTGCCGCCGGAACCTCCACAGGTGGAATGACCAACAAACGGTTTGGTCGGGTAGGAGATGTACCAGTAATTGGAGCTGGCACCTATGCAGACAATAATTCCTGTGGCATTTCTGCCACTGGCCATGGAGAGTATTTTATTCGAGCTGCAGTGGCCCATGATATATGTGCGCGAATGGAGTACAAAGGTATTAGTTTACAACAGGCACAAGATGAAGTTGTCCAAGACAAGCTGGTTAAAATGAACGGTTCTGGCGGCGTTATTGGAGTTGATAAGGATGCCAATGTCTCGTTTTCTTTTAACTCGTTGGGAATGTACAGAGCCTCTATCGACAAAGATGGTGTACGCCAAGTTAAGATTTTTAAAGACGACTAAGTTAAGTATCCTTTGGGGATCTTTTGTTAACTTATAGCTCTAATGCTAGCATTTAAAAGTTGAACCAGCCCATAGCGTCGTAGGTAATCCCTGTTGATACAAACCCTTGTATCGCGAAAAGACAACCGGTTAAGACCAACCCTAAAATAGATCCAATAATTCCATTGTTTGCCGCATAGCCTAAGATGGCGGTAGGTTTATAAATTAGCTCTTTGTAGTTAATAGATTCGTCCACTTGCTCAAGTAGGGCTTTGGCGCTTTGCAGATCGGTAATGCGCTCTTGGTCTGCATTAGCCAATTTTAACTCCCATATTTCCTCTTCGATGATAAATAGCTGATTACGCACAAAATCTCTATGCTCAGCACTCAGTGATTGGAGCTTAATTGCTTTGTAGATGGCAAAGAGGCTTATGCCTGAAATAATCGTAATGATTGCTACGATTACATATATAGTTGAAATATGATGCCTCATCTCAGTCCACACAATGAGATTTAAAATGGCGATGCAAAACAGGGAATAGAAAATAAGAATCGATGTGTAAGCTTGGATTCTCAAGTAAAAAGCCTCACCGAATGATCGCAGAACCTTGCGTGCATTCATCCAGCTAAAAACGTTAGCTCTTTTTTGTAAGTCTATAAATATATGACGTTTATTAGCTTCTGGATTCCTGCTAGTTGTGAATATCGAAGCGATTGATATGCCCGGATACTGTACTAGATCACCTAGTTTTTTAGCCGTTTGAAATCGTCTTTCAAAATCTATTGCACAGATCACTCCAAAAAATAACATCTGAAAGCCCAGCATGAAACCTAGAATCGATGCGAAGCTAATTAATTTTTCAGCAGCAGTAATACCAAATAAGCTCACATCATAATAGGCTCTGACCAAAAATGGAGTTGCAGGTATAGCTAGCATGCAGGGATATATAATGAACCTAAAACTAGAGCCAAAGTCTTTCTCATAAACTGATTTGATAATACTGTACAAGAGAAACCCTGAGGCAATTTGTTGAGATTGCGTAGCATTAGTATTGGCGGGAAATAATGAACTGGATTCTTCGCTGGTTAACTGATTGGCTGTGCTGTGATCTAATTCGAGAGGAATACCTTGCAGGCATATATCATTTTCATCCATTGAGCAGGTCAATTCATCCTCTATTAATCCTGGATATTTGGTGGGTTCAACCCAACCGGCCACTAGCCTTCGATTGGTTTTATCCTCGTCCCAGTTAGGCGCGGGTAGACAGAGCCTCTCTAAATCTTCTTCTCTAAAGTAGGCATATTTAACGGAGATAATAAGTCGCCGCATAACCAGTAGTAAGTAGGCCAGAATGATCTGAAATCTATCGATATTTTGCAATGCGTCTGTCTCTGAAAACACCGCTAAAAAGACGCCAATAGTCAAAGCCCAAGAGGCGGGGTAGATGATCAGCCAGGACAAAATGATTGTGGCCAACGGTCGATGAGCCAGTGAAATGGAGCACAAACCTCTGTTTTGTATGACGTGCCATGCTCTAGATAGTGAACTTTCCATAATAATGGCAGCGAGGGGTGATAAAAACACAGGTGGCAGATTCTCATAGATGAAGGTTTTCCAAAAATCTTTCCATGAAAACTTTACTGGTGAATGGAAATCTTTGGCAGACCTATCAGATGAAGTACTTCTTAACTTGGCAGCTTCGTACGATGAGTTTAATCCAGATATAAATCGCTCATCTTCCTCATTGGATGGCTGTCTTAGACTGAGATAGGACTCAGGATTAGAGGATTCTTGATTATTTGCCATTTTCGTAACCTAGTTGTTGGGTAGTCCCTTTAAGTTCGGATAAAAGTCATTTATATCTATGGATTTGTTGATGAGTTGTAATCAGTATTGGATTATTATGCTATGACCGTCTATCCAGATATCTATAGTTTGTAGAGCATCTTTTTTCCAAGCCATACAGCAACATAACCAGGTACAATTTAGTAAGAACACATGGACACTAAGTATGACCAATCAAGACATGACATTAACTTTAGTTAGCTGTGCTTTTTTTATGGTGCTTGTGGCTTTTATTTCGTATCGGCAGTCTAAAGATGAATCTAATAGTCGAGATGGTTACTTCTTAGCGGGTCGAGGTCTTAGCGCTGTTTTTATCGCTGGCTCATTGCTTCTCACGAACTTATCCGCAGAACAATTGATTGGCCTGAATGGTTCAGCCTATGGTTTCAATCTAAGTAGCATGGCTTGGGAAGTCACCGCTGCAGTGGCGACGATAGCCATGGCGTTTGTTTTTCTACCTCGCTATCTCGCGGGAGCCTTTTCCACTTTACCTGAGTTTTTAAACAATCGGTTCGATGATAACGTAAGGCGATTAACCGTCGTTTTATTTATGCTTGGTTACGGGCTGGTGACTATTCCATCGGTTTTGTACTCAGGTTCCATTGCGGTGCTGCAGTTGTTCGATATACCGGCTATGTTTGATATCTCATACAGTAAGTCCGTCGCTTTAACCATCGTAGTGATTGGCAGTGTGGGTGGAGTCTACGCTATTTTTGGCGGCTTAAAAGCCGTTGCTGTGTCAGATACATTAAATGGCCTAGGTTTATTGCTGATTGGTATAGCGGTTCCGATCCTTGGGCTGTCATTGCTAGGAGAGGGTAGTGCAGTCACAGGTTTGAAAATCATCGCCACGACAAACACTGAAAAGCTCAACGCTATCGGCTCATCAGATGATCCAACACCCTTTGCCACGCTATTTACCGGAATGATCTTTGCTAATTTATTTTACTGGTGCACCAATCAATATGTAATACAGCGTACTTTGGGAGCCAAGAACCTTGCGGAGGGGCAGAAGGGCGTTTTGTTCTCAGGATTCTTTAAAGTATTGGTGCCATTTATGATGATGGTTCCTGGTGTAATCGCCTTTCATCTTTATGGAGGCCCAGATAGTGCAAGTGGTTTGACTTCGATTGATTTGGCCTATCCTCAACTCATTAGAGATGTTCTACCTAATTATGCGTCAGGGTTCTTTTTGGCCGTCTTACTTGGTGCTGTATTTAGCTCTTTTAACTCACTTCTGAACAGTGCGGCAACACTATTTTGTTTAGATGTCTATGAACCTTGGAAAAAGTCTCGAGGCCATACAGATGTGTCCGATCAGCATGTTCTTAAGGTTGCAAAAACGGCCTCTATTGTGATTGCTCTGTTTTCATTCGTGGTCGCGCCCTTGTTACAGTTTGCCCCAGATGGGTTATGGCAGATTATTCGTATTTTCACAGGTTTCTATAATATTCCTGTAATCACTATTGTTATAGTTGGCCTGTTTACTAACCACGTGCCGGCTCTGGGGGCCAAGGTGGTTATTGGTTTTCATGTGATTGCCTACGGTATACTTAAGTTCGTTTTAGACGATGTGGTCACAGTTCATTTTATTCACCTCTATGGCATTCTGTTTGTTACTGAAGTTTTGATAATGCTAGTGATAGGATATTTCTTCCCTGTGTCGACGCCATGGACATACCAAAATATCGAGAAAGTTGATATGCAACCATGGCGCTTGCGAGTACCTTGTGCCACCACGCTTATTTCCTGTGTGATAGGGTTATATTTACTTTTTTCACCTGTAGGTATAGTTGGGGGCTTAAGCCAATTATTCTTGCCGCTGGTGGGTGGTTTAGTAACAGTAAATATAGCGGTATGGTGGCATTATGGAGTGTTCAAGCTAGTGTCGACTCCCGCGAGTTAATTGAATGGTATTTCCAGGGTTAGATTAAAATTGCGAAGATCAGTCTATGACTAACAAAATCAAATCGTTCTATTCTCTTTCCAGCAACAATTGTAGTTTGGTCGTAGATTGTCGTGGTGATGCACCAGTAATTCTGTATTGGGGTTCTAGACTTGCTAATACGACAAGCCCTGATATGTTGGCGCTTCTTGCAACATCTCAAGAGTTACAAGCCAGCCTACCACAAGAGGCTCCCATTGGACTCTCTCCTCAAAGTGCAGCAGGTTTTAGCGGTAGCCCTGGAGTTCAACTGCATCGTGATGGCCTTCAGTGGGCTGTTTACACTCGAATTGAATCAGTTAGTTTGATTGACAATAAACTGACTATTGTTTCAATCTGTCAGGGCACTCAAACACAACTAATCCACTGTCTAGCTCTTGATCATAAGACTGATGTTTTGGCCGCTACCACAGAAATAGTGAACATAGGCGAGTCGTCTTTGTGGTTGGATCGTTGTGATGCACCCTGTGTACCAATTCCCAATCATTACAGCAAAATTCTTAGTTTCTCCGGTCGTTGGGGTAATGAATTTCAGCTGGAGTCTATTGACAGATATATGGGTGCCTACGTAAGAGAAAATCGTTCTGGGCGTACCTCCCATGACTCCTTTCCCGGGGTTATTGTCCATCCCGAACAAACTAATGAAAGTTCAGGTTCCGTCTATGGATTGCATTTAGGGTGGAGTGGTAACCATCATGTTCGTGTTGAAGAGCAATTTACTGGCCAGGCATATGCTCAGTTGGGCGAATTGTTTTTGCCCGGTGAAATGCTTTTGGAGCCTGGTCAGGCCTACAAGTCGCCTGTACTTTTTGGTGCAAGCACAGATAAGGGGCTATCTGCGCTGTCAGGGGCCTTTCATCGTCATGTTAGAGCCAAGCTAACCGATAGAAGGATTACTAATAAAATAAGGCCTGTGCATTTTAATACTTGGGAGGCAGTTTATTTTGACCTCTCCCTTAAGCGTCTATGCACCTTGGCAGATCATGCAAGAGAGGTTGGCGTTGAACGTTTTGTGCTGGATGATGGATGGTTTAAAAATCGTAAATCAGATAACGCAGGTTTAGGCGATTGGACTGTGGATAAGGCTATCTTTCCTGCGGGCTTAGCTCCTTTGATAAATCATGTGCACAAAAATGACATGGAGTTTGGCTTGTGGATCGAACCAGAAATGGTTAATCCAGACAGCGATCTTTATCGCGCTCACCCTGACTGGGTACTCAATACCCAACCGGCTCCCTTATTATTGGCAAGAAATCAGTTAGTCCTAGATTTAACGAGAGTAGAGGTGCAAGACTACCTTTTTGAGAGACTTGATGCCTTACTTAACGAGTATCCAATTAGCTATTTGAAATGGGATATGAATCGAGCAATACATCAACCTGGTGATCAAAATGGACGCGCTGTTGGCCATCAGCAGACCCACAGCCTATATAAGTTACTAGCGCGTATTCGTAGCGCCCATCCTGAAGTTGAAATTGAAAGTTGTTCATCTGGGGGTGGTCGTGCTGACTTTGGCATTCTTGAATTTACCGATCGTATCTGGACCTCTGACAGTAATGATGCTCTTGATCGGGTGGGTATTCAGAAGGGATTCTCGATGTTTTTCCCCGCAGAGGTAATGGGGGCTCATGTGGGCCCCGATGTTTGCCACATCACGGGTCGAGCTTTGAGTATGGAGACACGAGTTGGTGTGGCTATGTTCGGTCATATGGGGATTGAGGTAAACCTCCTAGAGATGGATCAACGTGAGACTCAGGTATTAAAAGCCGGAGTGGCCCTCCATAAAAAATACCGTTCATTAATACATAGCGGAAACCTTGTGCGCCTGGATACTCATTGTGAGGAAAGTGCTTTTGGTGTCATTGCTCAGGATGGCAGTGAAGCATTGTTTTCATATATCCAATTAAATAGTCTTTCAAGTAGTGTTGGAGGGCGACTGCAGTTTGCGGGGTTAGACAGTAACAGCCTCTACTTGGTGAATGTTGTGTGGCCTGCTGAACCTAAGAGTTATTCAAAATCTATATTGGATGTCATCAATGGATCAGCGATGAGTGGAGATGTACTTAAGAGTGCTGGCGTGCAGCTGCCGATAATGCAGCCAGCCAGCATGCTCATTTTCCACTTACATCGCACCTCTTAATGTTATCTGTGTTATGAAGGAATAGTTCGTCAATATTGCTCGTGGTACTAGAGAGTCCCTATTACTTTTCGGCTTTAGCGTCAAAATCACTGGCACTGTGTCTTTCTGGAAGCTGCTTACTCTCATCTCCCCATGCACGATTAACCCGCTGGCCTCGCTTTACTGCTGGGCGCTGCTGTATTTGTTGGGCCCAGCGAACAACATTGGTATACCCAGACACGTCAAGAAACTCACCGGCCTCATAGAGAACCCCAGACACCAGAGCGCCATACCAAGCGACGTTTGCCATGTCGGCAATGGTGTATTCATCACCACAAAGATATTGATTGTCTGCAAGTCGTTGATCTAGGACATCGAGCTGACGCTTTACTTCCATAGCATAGCGATTAATAGGGTATTCATACTTCTCCGGGGCATAGGCATAAAAATGACCAAAACCGCCTCCGAGAAACGGGACACTGCCAATATTCCAAAATAGCCAGGAGAGACACTCTGCTCGCAATGGCGAGCCGACAGCAGGTACAAAGCGATCAAACTTTTCTGCGAGATAAAGCAAGATGGCACCAGATTCAAATACTCGAGTAGGATTATCACCACTATGATCTGCCAGTGCTGGGATTTTTGAATTTGGATTGATATTCACAAAACCGTCACTAAACTGAGTTCCTTCTGAAATGTTAATAAGCCAAGCATCGTACTCAGCCTCAGCAATCTCCAGCTCCAGTAACTCTTCGAGCAATACGGTGACCTTCACGCCATTGGGGGTGCCAAGAGAATAAAGCTGCAGTGGATGTTCGCCTATCGGCAGATCTTTCTCATGAGTCGCGCCAGCGATAGGGCGATTGATGGCAGCAAACCGGCCGCCGCTTTCTTTATCCCATTTCCAGACTTTGGGAGGTGTGTAGGTATCAGTCATATTGTCTAGGTTCCGTTTTAAATCCGCAGTTGAACTGGTGTGAATCATCAATTGCCTAAGTATATTTATTAGACTGCTCGTTGCAATTGTTCTTTCTGTAGGCCAGTAAATTCTGCTTTCTTGCCTAGTCCAAATCGGTTGATAAGCAGGGCCATGGCTACACAGGTAAAGAATGTAAAGAACATCATATGTATGTAGTGAAGAGGCATCCATAACCAAATGAAACCAGCGTACATAAGGACACCTATAATGACCGCTGCAATAGCAGCGCGATAGTCAACATTGCGAAACAACAGGCCGACCGCAAAGCACGCTAGTATCGGCATGCTGATTAAGCCCCATAGTTCCTGTAGTAAATTAATAATACTGTCAGATTGAGCATAAATAGGGACCATAGATACGGCAATAATCACAAAGATAGCTGTAGCGACTCCGCTAAGCAGGCGTAGGTTGGGTTTATCATTGATGTAAGCCTCGTGTAGATCACACACATACATCGCAGCAGAGGAGTTAACCATGCTATTAAAGGAGCTAAGTACCGCTGCAGCTATGGCCGCGGCAAAGATACCCGATAACCACCCGGGTAGTAGATCCCCGACAATACGGCCATAGGCTTCATCACCAATGTCACCATACAGTTTAAAGGCTACTATGCCGGGAATAACAACCATAGAGGGAATAAACACCACACGAATAAAGGCTGCGGCATAGACTCCTTTTTGAGCTTCCTTTACCGTTGGTGCAGCCATGGCTCGCTGGGTGATAGTCTGGTTCGTGCTCCAGTAAAAAATTTGAATTAAAAACATGCCTGTTAACAATGTAGGCCAGGGTATAGGTGAAGCATTGTCGCCAATGAGGGTGAGTCTCTCGGCAGGGATGCCACTAAAGTCAAAATCAATAGCCATCAGGGAGAGAACCACAATCAGTAGACCCATGGCGAGGACTAAAATACCACCATAGGTGTCTGAAACGGCGACTGCTCGCAGACCACCTAAGATCGCGTAGGCTGCTCCAAGAACCGCAAAAGCAATGGCAATAGTAAGTAAGTCAGCTTCTATTCCCGTCATGGAGATCATGAAGAGAGCGCCTGTGTAAATCACAGCAGGCTGAAACACGAAGACATTGATGAACAAAAACATTGAGGAGACTAGGGCACGCACATGCTTACTGTTATAGCGACGCTCCAGAAGTTCTGTGGTTGTGGTGCAGTTGTTACGGTAATACACAGGTAGAAATACTTTAGCGAGAATCATCAACCCGACAAAACCAGACAACTCCCACAGGGCCAACAACAGCATTTGATTCCCATTCATGCCGACCAATTGATCGGTACTGAGATTAGTAAGTGTTATGGATCCGGCAACGAAGACCCAGGTTAGGCCGCCACCAGCCAAAAAGTATTCTTTATTTGAGTCTGCAGACTGTCTATTTTCACCCCTACATTTAAAATAAGTAATGATGGCGATAGCGCTAAGAACTGCGCAAAATACGGCTAATTGAATGGTCTGTTCGCTCAAGAGTAGCTCCTGTTTGTTATTTCAGTAGAGAAGTTTTGTCTGGCGCCTGCCAGACTGCTATTTCCAGTGGTTCAAGGTTTTTTTCACCCAGCAGCAGAATAGTATCTGCTGTTAAGGGAAGCTCATATGACTGATCTGAGTAGTTAAATGCGAACATGAGATTACCACGTTGAGATACGCGAATGTCGTCTCCAAATCGGTAGGTTTCAATTTTGCCTTCTTGGCACTGTTGTTGTAAAAAGTCGACTAAAAATGCACTGTTAGTGAGCGTCCCTAGGTAGGTAATATTTCCATTTCTCACTATAGCGGGTTCACCATTATGATATTGCGCTATAACCTCGGTATCACCAGTATCTAGCTGCTCTCGCCAACGACAACTTTCGTAGATTTGACCATTCCAGCTCAATGATTCAGTGCAGTCAGAGCGCAGGGTCTCAACTGAGAGTACACGCACGGGTAGCAAGCTTTGGAGTAGTCCTGGAGGTAAACTCTGGGGATAACCAAACTCTGAAGTTTTTGATCCGCTGCGTGGGCCAAAAATAAACTGTGCGTTACTCTCTTTACATTTTTTAACAAAGGCAGCATCAATTATTGGCAAACTTGGGGCCACAACTATTTTATAGGGTGAGAAATCTGCATCGATTGAAATAAAGTCAACATTGACACCCAGTTCACGCAGAGCACTATAGAATGAAAACTGCACGCTGTTGAAATCATAAGCTTGCCCTTGTTTTTCAATATCGCTTACCCACAATCCCTCAACACCGGTAATGATCGCGACACAAGCCGTTGGTATGGGCTGATTGCCCAAATCTAATCGGGCGATCTCTGCGATGGCCTGTTCTGCCTCTGACCAAGCTTCAGTTTTTGAATTATCTGGCCTCAGCAGTCCCGCATGCATTTGTTCTTGGGCAAAGGGAGCTTGACGCCAGCGGAAATAGCACAGGCAGTCAGCACCCTGAGCAAAGGCCTCTATGGTCCAAAATCTTATCATTCCCGGCGCTGGACGAGGATTATTGTTAGCCCAATTAACAGGACCCGGTTGTTGCTCCATGATCCAAAAACCACGGTTTAGTAGCCCACGAGTTTGGTCGTGATAATAGGTAGCGAAATCTGGGTGTCCAGAACGCATATACCGGTGCAATTGCTCGGCCGGTGCGTCGCTCATTAACAGGTCAGTGCGGCCTAAGGGGTAGTTGTCATAACTTGTGAAGTCCAGAGGTGCAGCTAGGGCGAAGTTGTCCACTCCAGTTTCGTTCATGGGTATAAAATTATGCGTAATAAACTGTGTTGACGTATGCTGACGAATAACAGCAATCATTTGGTTATGATAGTTCACTACTTGATCTGAAGAGAAACGCCGGTAAGCTAGGCGATGAGCAGGGTTAGTTTCAGTAACAGCGAGAATGGGAAGTTCTATCTCGCTAAAGTCTCGGTAATCCATTGACCAAAAAACATTACCCCAGTCATTATTAAGTTGTTCAATACTTTGATAACGGTCCCTACACCAACTCTGAAATTCACGTAAAGCGTTTGCAGAGCCACTTAGCGTTGTGTCATGGCAACATAGCTCGTTGTCGGTTTGCCAGCCCACAACACCGCGATGTGCCCCGTATCTTGCTGCTAGCGCCTTAGTAATACGAATGGATTCTCGTAAATATATTTCACTTGAAAAATCGTAGTGGCGACGTGATCCAAATCCTCTGACAAGTCCTGAATTTATATCAACAGGTAAGATGTCTGGATGTTGATCAATGAGCCATTTGGGTGGTGTAGCTGTCGGTGTTCCCAAGACTACTTTGAGGCCAGCATTGCTAAGAGTTAAGATGGCTTCATCCAACCAGTTGAAGTTGAGTTCGCCAGGGTTAGGTTCGAGCTTTGACCAGGCAAATTCACCGATGCGTACATAGGTTAACCCCAGTTCGGCCATCATCTGAGCGTCTTCCTGCCACTTAGACTGTGGCCAGTGTTCTGGGTAGTAACAAACTCCGAACATAGTGCTTAACCTTTTTAAAACAGGAGTGTTTCACATTGGACATGTTGTCAAATATTTGCTGAGTATTATTGTCTATAGAAGCGAATTCCACTACCCCATAAATGCTTGAAACCCGGCCATGGGTCACTATATCGACCATTTATGCCCTCATATTGCTGAATATCTTCTCGAGATGGAAGATATCCGCAGCGACCGACGTCTGATTTCACATGGCAGTCCAAAAATGCCAGGGTCATATGTTTGTTGATCCTATTAATAGTCTCGATATTCCAGCTAGGTTCCACATAGTGTCCAAGCTCAAAGTCACTGTTGAAAGATGCAGAAGGTGCTGGGTGACCAGCAATGTTATGTCGAGCATTCTCATAGACCATCAGGTACTTATGTTTTGAGCCAGTTTGTTGGTAGAGTTTTTTGACGCCATTTTTGAACCCTGAGGTATTATCTTGGTCCCCGGCAACATAGAACATCGGCGTTGATATTTGTACCATAGCATCGACGCTATGGACGTTAAATTCTCCACCCCAGGGGGCGTAAACTTGAATGGCTTTCCAGCGAGGGTCAAGACTATCTTGACCAGCAAAACAAGAGTCCAAGCGCAGAGGCAAAAGGCTAGCAATAACTGAAGGGACACCAATTTTTTTCAGCTGTTCTGATTTAAACTCATAGCATCCACCTACTGTATTAATAGCACCAAAGCCGCCCATAGAATGACCTATGATAGCGGCGTTATTGGTGTCCATTCGTTTTGCTAAATTATTCAAGCTATTACCTGGCCTTGAGGCAGAGAAATAATTCAGAACAAACTGTTGATCACGAGCGCGGTTGTACAAAGTGCTGATAAAGCCTGACGCTCGAGTGGCATCATCGACTACCTCTGAATTAGTAGAATCTTTGTGGTCAATACCTATGACAATATAGCCATGACTTGCAAGATGCTCACCTAAATAAAACATCTGGGTACGATAGCCTGTAAACCCATGAGACAGAAGCACAACAGGAAACTCACCATCGCTAACAATTAAAGCATCGCGATAAGCCTCGCCCTGTAACTCAAAAGGTTTTTGCAGTCGGGTGACATTCTTATAGGTTGCTCTTGTAGGTTTAAGTTTTTGAGTGGGTAAATTTATTGGGTACCAGATTTCAAGTAGCAGCGGGCGGTTAGTAGTGGTAATAAAGTTAGCGGTATTAAGGCGGGCAGGATCATTGATATTAACTGTGCTAACGCCCACATCATAGGATCCTGAGAGGGCTAATTCCGGAGTCACAGGTGGTTGATCGGTATAGAGTTTTTCAGCAGTAAGAGCTACACAACTTGATAGGGCAGCCAAAATTAGAACGACCGCCTTGGGCCAATGTAAAGTCACTCAGTTCTCCTGTAATAATTCATGATCGACTATAGGGTCCTTAAAGAAATCCCTTTGGATAAGGAAACTCGAAGTGACGATCTATCCCGCGGGTAAGACTAACCTATATTGCCGCCCGAGTGGTACTTCGTGTGTTGATTTATTTTCATAAATTGACTCTTAATTTTACGCAGTTTCGAAGACAGGGCAGCTTGACTTAGGATAGTATAGATGCAACTTCGAATAAGAGATTAATTGGGTGTTACTAGGTGGTTAAACCAAGGTTACGTTTTTTTGAAAAAGCTGCAGGTCAGGCCCATATTACTGATACTGATAAGTATTTGTATAAGGCGCCCCAGGCATCGCACAAGCTGGTGATCATTGGTACAGGAACCATTGGTCAGGAGCATATGTATGTTGCGACTCTCCTAGGTCAGGCCCGTATTTACGGAATCTATGATAAGCACACTCACAGTATGGATGTGGCGGAGCAAAACTTTAGATCCTACAGCGATGTGAAGCTTGTTCGGTATGCTGATTTAAAATCAGCCTGTAATGATCCAGAGGTAGATGCTTTGATGATTTGTACGCCGAATCATACCCATGTTGATATTCTTTCTGTAGCGATGGCATCGGGTAAGCCAATCTTTCTAGAGAAACCGATGGCCACAACTCTCAAGGATGCAGCTGATATTGTTAAAGCCGCTGATTCCTACAGCTCTTTTTTACAGATCGGGCTGCAGTATCGCTACAAGGCGCAGTACATCGAAGCATTTCAAGAAGTTCAATCTCGCGGGGCCATCGGGGCTATAAAAACTATCAGTATGAGTGAGTACCGACCTCCGTTTTTAGACAAAGTAGAGCAGTGGAATAAGTTTAAGAAGAACACCGGCGGAACCTTGGTTGAAAAGTGCTGCCATTACTTTGATTTGATGAATCTTGCAGCCGAAGCAAAGCCAAAGAAGGTTTATGCCTCTGGGGGCCAAGGGGTGAACTTTCTGGATTTTGAGCAGGGTGGAGAATCGGCGGACATTGATGATCATGCCTTTGTTGTCATTGATTATGACAATGGTATTCGAGGAAACTTTACCCTAAATATGTTTTGTCATGACTTTACCGAAGAAATGGTTATCTGTGGAGATAGAGGCAGACTGGTTACTCGAGAAATTTTTAATATTCACCAACAAAAACCATCGAGTGCCACGGTTGCATTGGAATTGGGCGAATTTGGGGGGTCAAAGCATACTGAGGTTACCTATGCTCGGGAGATTGAGAGCAGTGGACATCATGGTGCCACATACTATGAACACATCGCCTTTGTGGATCAACTAGAGGGGAATCTAAGTACCTCTGCAACGCCACTACAAGGGCTTTGGTCGATTATTATTGCCTGCGCGGCACAACAGTCGATTGCCACAGGCGAGGCGGTTGACATTGATCAGTTCCTTGCTGACAACAAGTTATCAGAATTTAGCCAATAAAATGGATTACTCATGAATCAAGTTATAAATGTTACAGGCCAGACTATGCCCGCTGTTGGTTTGGGTTTATGGAAATTAGAAACCAGTGAGGTGGCTGAGACCGTCTACAATGCCATTAAAAATGGATATCGGCACCTTGATAGCGCGGCTGATTATGGTAACGAGCAACAAGTTGGAGAGGGTATTGCCAGAGCGATTAAGGACGGACTGTGCAGTCGGGAAGACCTCTGGATTACGTCTAAATTGTGGAACACCTTTCATCGCAAAGAATACGTCCAGAAAGCCTGCGAGAAATCTCTGTCAGACCTGGGTTTAGACTACTTTGATCTCTACCTCATTCATTTCCCAATAGCGCTTCAATACGTTGATATTAATGATCGGTACCCGCCTGAGTGGATATTTAATCCTCAAGATGAAAACCCCATCATGGAATTAGATGCAGTTCCACTTAGTGAAACGTGGGCTGCAATGGAGGGCCTTGTAGAAAATCAGCTGGCTCGCCAGATAGGAGTGTGTAATTACAGCGCGGTGCTTTTACATGACTTGATGAGTTACGCACGTATCAAGCCGGCAATGTTGCAAATTGAATCACACCCATATCTAACTCAGGATGCGTTAATACGCACGGCACAGTCCTATAATATTTCTGTAACTGCTTTCTCTCCATTAGGGGCACTTTCATATGTCTCTTTGGATATGGCGTCTAAAGCTGATTCTGTGCTCACAGAGACTGTTGTGATCAAAGCGGCTGAAAGAGCATCGGTAACGCCCGCTCAGGTGGTATTGCGTTGGGGCCTGCAGAGAGGTACAGCAGTGATACCCAAGACGAGCAAGCCCGAGCGTTTAGTCGAAAATCTGTCATTGTCAGACTTCAACCTAACCGATGAGGAAATGGACGCTATATCAGCGCTTAATCAAAACCGCCGGTTTAATGATCCTGGCAAATTCTGTGAAAGCGCGTTTGGTACGTTCCACTCAATTTATGACTAATGGATGAGCGAATATTTAATGAATGCAATTAGAGTAAAAAAGGCAAGCGTCCCAGGCCAACAAAAGTATCAAGATAGTGTATTTCCACTTGTTTATATGGGCCAGTCTACAGAAGGCATTGTGTCTATAACGGATTGGCTTAAAAGCCATAAGAACCAGTTGGAGTCTGACCTGGCAACCCATGGCGCTATATTGTTTCGCAATCTAGAAATATCCAATGACAAAGAATTTGATCGCTTTATTCGCGCCTTCGATTGCCCAAGCTTTACCTATGAAGAGTCCCTCTCAAACGCAGTTAGGCAAAATCGAACAGATTTAGTGTTTACAGCAAATGAAGCGCCTCCATCGGTATCAATCTTTCTTCACCATGAAATGGCGCAAACCCCCATCTACCCCTCGAAATTATTTTTCTTTTGTGAGCAGGCATCTGAATCTGGTGGTGCGACGCCTATTTGTCGTTCAGATATTTTGCTGGAGCATCTAAATCGAGAAATTCCTGAGTTTGTTGAATCCTGTGAGTCACTAGGGCTACGTTATTCTCAGACCATGCCAGCCGAAAATGATTTGGCTTCAGGGCAAGGGCGTAGTTGGCGAAGCACTTTGAGTGCGGAAACGACTCAAGAAGCTGAGATTAAGCTTAGTCGTTTAGGTTACCAGTGGGAGTGGCGTAAGAATGGTGCACTTAGTGTAACTACACCCGTTCTTCCCGCAATACGGACAGCGAAGGATGGGCGTAAAGTTTTTTTCAATCAGTTAATTGCGGCATTTCGAGGTTGGCAAGATGCTAGAAATGTTGGCGAAAAATCAATTTGCTTTGGTGATTATTCGACTATTAGCAACGATGATATGGCTGTGGTGATCAGACTTTCTGATTTATTGACCTTTGACATCCCCTGGCAAACAGGTGATGTGGTTTTGGTCGATAATTTTTTAGCTATGCATGGTCGACGTCCGTTTCAAGGCCAGCGAAGGGTTTTAGCTTCGCTCGTTGCTTGATGGTGCTCCCAGTTAGTCCGTTTAACCTTGAATAGGGGTGTTTGGGCTCTTTATGCAGAAATGAAAGAGCTTTAAAATATAATTTAGTTCTGTAACTTAATTTTTCCAATGTAGGACTCGTTTTATGTACCTAAGAATTTCATTAGTCTTTTTAGTTACGTTTTTGTCAGCATGTGGCGGCGGCGGGGGTTCTTCTTCGACACCCAATCCAGTTCCCAATCCAGCGCCCAATCCGGCGCCGGACCCAACGATTACGCAGTTTACTTTAGTTCCTGCAAACAACACCGGTATAGATGCTGAGATTATCTTTTCATTAGATGATAATTATGAGTTCTCTGGTCGAATTCCAACCAATACTGAAGTAAGTAAACTAAAGGCAAGCTTTGAGTTTACTGGTACTAGTGTCTCTATCGGAGACGTCGTCCAAGAAAGTGGAACTACTGAGAACGATTTTACTAATAAGCTCACTTACACAGTGACTAATGAAGATGGCGATACCCAAGACTATGTGGTGGACTTAACCAAATTTACAGGCCTACCAATTGTGTACCTCAAGACAGATGACGCCGCAGCTATAGACTCAAAAGATGACTACGTACGGGGCGATACCTCTGTGGATGGCGGCAGAAATTTTGACGATTTTGCTGAAGTGAGCATGAAAATTCGTGGCCGTGGTAACTCGACCTGGGGGCTTCACCCGAAAAAGCCTTTTCAAATGAAACTAGATGACAAGGCTGAGTTTTTAGGAATGCCCAACGACAAAAAGTGGTTATTCCTCGCCGAATATTCAGACAAAACTATGTTGAGAAATAAAATATCCTTCGAAATGGGCTATTTGAGTAATTTAGATTGGACTCCACAAGGGCGTTTTGCCGAGGTCTTCATAAACGATGAGTATAACGGCACATATAACATTACGCAGAAGGTTGAAGAGAGCGATAATCGAGTCCCACTAGGCGATGTTGGTTATTTGCTTGAGCTTGATCAGCTATCGCGGCTAGACCCTGATGATGTCTTCTTTGATAGTGTTGTCACGGATAAATTTATAGTTAATATTAAAGAGCCGAATCTTGATATCAATAGCCCTGAGTATGTTTATATTAAGTCGCTGATTAATGATTTCGAAAAATCGATATCGGATTCCAATGCCATGTCCTCTTACTTCGTTGCAGAGGAGACAACTTCTGAAAATGTTTGGGACATCAACTTGAGCCAAACCATGACGCTGATACCTGATTCTGATTACACGGTATCCTTTAAAGCGAGGTCATCGATTGATCGTATTATTATAGTAGGCCTTGGTTTGTACCATGACCCATGGACAAACGCAGGAGAGCCTGTAGACCTCACAACTGCTTGGCAAACATTCACATTGTCTCAGACTACCGCCGATTTTGGAGATGATGAGAGTCGTATTTTGTTTGATATGGGTGGTGATCAAGGCGGGCAGGTATGGATCGATGATGTCAGCGTTCTTACCTCGGATGGAACAGAGCTTGTCATTAATGGGGATTTTCAAAGTGGCGGGGCTGGCTGGCAGGCTACTTCAGGTAATATCGAATCCTATCTTATTGGAACGGAAGGGTATGCAGAATACATCGATGTTGATAGCTTTGTGGATTGGTTTTTGATCAGCGAAATAACTAAAAATGTTGATTCGATGTTTTTCTCTAGTATGTTCTTAAATGTGATGCCGGGTGAGAAAATCAAGATGGGACCTTTATGGGACTTTGATCTGTCTTTTGGCAATGTAGACTACGCAGATAGTCGCTATGCAGAGGGTTGGTGGGTAAAGTATCACCCTTGGTATGAACGCCTTTTTCAAGATCCTGCTTTTGTTGAAGAGGTAAAAGTTAGATTTGCTTTTTTTAAGGGTAACCAGGATTTTATTCTCAACAAAATAGACGCCTATGCCGAACAGTTGCAATGGGCGCAGCAAGAGAATAATGATAAATGGCAAACGATAGGCCAGTATGTTTGGCCAAATCCGGTGGTTTTTGATACCTATCAAGAAGAGGTGGATCACATGAAAGAATGGTATGTAAATCGGATGAATTGGCTAGAATCGGCTCTGGATAGTCTATAGTATAGTTAAAAGAAGTTTTAACTTAAATGGAGTTAGCAATTGAAATTTTGGATTTTACTGTGTTCTTTTCTACTTAGTGCTTCTCTTATCTCTCAGGAAGTCTCTCTTTCAAGAGCCGATAATATAAAAACATTTAATGAAGCCCAATCTTGCTACAAAGAAGCTGCAAAGAATGGACTTAGAAAATCCAGGACGAAGAGGTGTGCTCAAACCTCGCTAGAGATTGGTAAGGGTCTTTTTGAGCCTGATAGCAAAAACATGGCTATGCTAACCTACAACTATGGCAAAACCCTGTTTGGAAAAGAGCGTGAGTCAGTCCTTAAAAATGCAATAAAGTTATATGAATCCATTCATGGTAAAGATTCCCCCGAGATAATTGATCTATTGATAGATGCCGAGAAACCCAATAGAGCTTTAAGTATCGCAGAAGCAAGCTTTGGGAAAGAATCTATTCATTATGCTGATACGTTGTTGGACGCAGGAATGCATGATCTCACCAGGCTAAGCTCTAAATCTCGATATTTAAAGGAGGCTCTTAAAGTCTATAACAAGAGGCAGAACGCCCCGAGTCGTGGGGGGCGTCACTAGCGAATTTTCAGTTAGGCAAAATCAAGATGGCTCAAGGAAAATATAAGTCATCAATCCCCTTTTTTCTTGAGGCTACCAAGAATCCCTCAATCGCAAGTTATGCTCACGCGTTTCTAGTTGAGGCCTACGATCGCACGAATCAGCAAGACAAAGCTACTGAGCACGTGCTGATCATGGCAAAGCAACCAAACAAAGTTAACACTGAGGATCGAGACTATATCCCTTTATTTGTGAAGCAACCTGAGTATCCTTTAAAAGCGCAGAAGAAGGGAAGGGAAGGTTATGCGGTGATTGCGTTAACAGTTTCGAAAGAGGGATTGGCGCTTAACCCCACCGTGATAGAAGAAAAGCCAAAAGGGCAAAAATTTGGGAAAGCTGCCTTAAAAGCAGCCGGTTCTTTAAGATATGTGCCCCGTGTTATAGACGGAGAGCCAGTGGAAGTGCCAGGTGTGCTCTATAAATACACTTTTAACCTGGCCCGCTAGTTTATTTGACGCTCTTTGCCCTGCCAGTAGGGCTCTCTTAGTTCGCGCTTGAGAAGTTTACCTGTTGGGTTTCTTGGTAACACATCTGTAAAATCTATACTCTTAGGGACTTTATAACCAGCGATTTTCGTCCTGGAATAGGCAATAATCTCATCCTCGGTGGCCGCCATACCAGGTTTCAGTACGATAACAGCTTTCACAGCCTCACCCCATTTCTCATCAGGCACTCCGATCACCGCCACATCGCCAACAGCCGCATGGTCAAAGAGAGCGTTTTCAACCTCCGCGGGATACACGTTTTCACCACCAGAGACGACCATGTCTTTGATTCTGTCATGGATGTAAAGATAGCCATCTTCATCTAAATAGCCTGCATCACCAGTATGGAACCAGCCGTTTTGTATCGCTTTAGCGGTGGCCTCATCGTTTCTCCAGTAACCTTTCATCAAGGCCTTAGACTGGTAGGTGATTTCACCAACCTCATTAGCGGGGAGAGTTTGGCCTTGCTCACCGATAATACGTACTTCTGCTGTTGGTGCTGCTTTGCCGCAGGAGCGCAGTTTCCCCAAAGATGGGTCATGATCCTCTGGCTGCAAAATAGTGCCTGCACCGCAGGTTTCAGTGAGCCCATACACCTGACAGAAGTTACATTTAAAAATATCCTTAGCGGTGAGTAGCACGTCCTCAGAAATCGGGCTGGCTCCGTATAACAAAAAGTCTAAATTTGAAAAGTCTCTGTCGCGTACGCCTGGAATAGAGTTCAAAAACAAGATAACTGCAGGAACAAAAAAGGCATACTTTACACGGTATTTTTCAAGCAAATCTAGTATGACCACAGGGTCGACATCTTTAAGAATGACGTTGGTAAGCCCTTGGCACAGGCCGACCACTCCAACATTAACCCCAGCGACATGAAAGATTGGCATGGCCACAATACTAGCTTCGCCTTCATCCCAATCACCCCATCCGCCATTGGCAGCTTGATCCAAGAGATCAAGATAATTGCCATTTGTTAGTTGAACGCCTTTTGGGTGTCCAGTGGTACCGCTGGTATATAGTTGCATGACATCATCATCTAGAGAAGCAGGTAACATTGGATCCGTTGAATCTTGAGTATCACGCCATGAGCCGTAGTCGCGCCATTTACTATGACCGCCATCGATGGCAATAAATTGGCGTATATTTCCTATATTAGGCATTAATTGCTCAACAACATCGTAGAATTCTGCTCCTACAAACAGTATGTCAATACAGGCATTGTTGAGAATATATTCTATTTCCGGTGGTGCTAATCGCCAATTAACACCTGTAATAACCAGATTAGCTTTAGCCGTACCAGACATGACTTCAAAGAAATAATCACTGTTCTTACCCAGGTAGCCAATGCGTGTATTGGGCTTACAACCAGAGGCGATAAGCCCATTAGCAACTTGACTGGCCCTATGATCTAAGACGGTATAGGTCGTTTCTCTGCCTTCAAAGATTTGAGCGACTCGGTGCCCGTTAATTTTAGATTGATAACGAGTTATATCGGCTACGCAGCTGAGTTGGTCAAGTGCAATCATCGGATTTCCCTCTAGAACGTCTGTAATGTTTATTATTTTGTTATGTCCTAGTTTAATGACAAGGCTGAAGCGTGCAACAAAAATTGACTTGTAAGCTAGCGGGCTTGTTTGTTAGTAAAAATAATGGAACGCTCTTTGCGGTGGACGCTAGGTCACGACAAATTAAGCCTAAAACGACCTGTTTTGGGTACAATAAAGAGGAAGGTTTGTTTATTTGGTGGGTGTAGAAGCATAGATCCAGGTCGTTCCCTGAGGCTAGATAGGTGAAAAATTTTAATTAACAAAGAAAGAGGGAAGAGTTATGTCAATGATTGTCAATCGGCGGGATCTTGACTTCGTACTTTATGAAACACTTGGTTTAGATAAAATATTAGAGTCAGACCGTTATGCTGATTATGATCGGGAGTCTCTCGATGCAATCATGGATTTGTGTCAAACCATTGCGGAAGACCAGTTTTTGCCCTGTGCTGCAAAGCTAGATGCGAATGAACCCAAGTTTGTCGATGGAAAGGTCGAGACTATCTCCGAGTTAAAGGAGGCCATTGCTGCATATCAAGAAGCGGGACTCTGCGCTTCTGCCTACGACTCAGATGTCGGCGGTATGCAACTTCCCTGGATGATGGATCAGGCGCTCAATGGCATGTTTGTCTGCGCAAACAATCCAGCACATATCTATTTGTTCTTAACTCAAGGTGTCGCCAATATGCTTAACGCATGTGGTTCTGATGAGTTAAAGAGAAAATATCTACCAGATTTGGTGGAAGGAAATTGGTTTGGAACCATGTGTTTATCAGAACCCCAAGCCGGTTCCTCACTGGCTGACATAAGAACAAAAGCTGACTTAAACGCGGATGGATCGTATTCGATTAGTGGCACTAAGATGTGGATATCAGGTGGTGAACAGGACATCACTGAGAATATCATTCACATGGTGCTTGCTAAGATCCCCGGTTCACCTCCGGGAGTTAAAGGGATATCGTTGTTCCTGGTGCCTAAAAACCGAGTTAATGATGATGGCAGTATTGGTGACTTTAACAACATAGCTCTTGCAGGGCTTAACCATAAGATGGGATGTCGAGGAGCGACTAATTGCCTGCTTAATTTCGGCGAATCCGGTGACTCTATAGGTTACCTCGTTGGCGAGCCCAATCAAGGACTGGCCAACATGTTTCATATGATGAACGAGGCTCGTATTTCGGTGGGTATGTCTGCCGTAATGACCGGTCTAGGTGGCTATTTGTACTCATTGGACTACGCTAGAAATCGTCCTCAAGGAAGACCCTTGGTTAATCGTAATCCAGAAGATCCACAGATTATGATCAGTGAGCATGCCGATATTAAACGCATGTTGATGACTCAAAAGGCTTTCATTGAGGGCGCCCAAACTCTAATTTACTACTGTGCGGAATTGATTGATACCAAGAAACTTTCAGATGACAAGGACCAACATCAACGTATCGATCTGTTGTTGGATTTACTAACGCCTATTTGTAAATCATGGCCCTCAGAATATTGCTTAGAAGCGAACAAACTTGCGATTCAGGTGTTGGGAGGGTACGGCTATACAAGAGAATATCCGGTTGAGAGGCTCTACCGCGATAACCGATTGAATCATATTCATGAGGGTACTTGGGGCATTCAGGGGCTAGATATTTTAGGGCGTAAAGTCCGTATGCACGGTGGTGCGGCAGTATCCATCCTTCGCCAAGAAATCCAGGGAACGATAGATTCCGCCGGCTCGCATTCTGAGCTTGTCTCATTTTGTGAGCAGCTTGGAAGCTCTCTTTTATTGGTAGAGGAAACTATTGATGCGGTTGGCAAGGCAGACGATCCTTCGCTTGCTTTGGCAAATGCAACTATATTTTTGGATGCAATGGGACATTTTGTTATTGCTTGGATGTGGTTAAAGCAGGCCGTTGCTGCTCTGGAGGGTAAACAAAAGGGGAATACAGCGGACGACGCTTTCTATGAAGGTAAGGTTTCTGCGATGAAGTTTTTCTTCAATTATGAGTTACCCAAAATAAAGCCCAATCTTGAATTGGTCGCTCAATTAGACAGTACTTGTTATGACCTAACTGCAGAGCAGTTCTTGGGGGTTTGATCAGTTTAATTAGACCACCCCTGTGATGGGGTGAGAGCTAGAAGCACAAGAACGGATAGACTAGTCAGTCATCGTTTTAGGTTTACAGCGAAAGGCTCAATCTAGACACTTGCGCAATAAATTTGCGGCATTAACTGTCTGGGAGATGTTAGCCGATACACTGAGGTTATTAGAGATGACTACTTACAAAGCCCCTGTTCAAGAGTTTTCCTTTATTCTTGAGGAACTTGTTGATTATAGCGAATTAAGCCAAAGACCGGGCTATCAAGATGTCGGTGTAGATATGGTTCAGGCCATCCTACCTGAAGCAGCGAAGTTCTTTGAAGAAGTTGTAGCCCCAACAAACTCCATAGCCGATAGCCAAAAAACTCACATTGATGATGGCAACGTAATTACAGCCCCTGCCATAGAGGGGATTAATCAAAAAATGGTGGAGGCTGGATGGAGTGGTCTTAGTGGGGCTGTCGAATACGGTGGTTCAGGCTTTCCGAGTGTAGTTGATGTTGCTGTTCAAGAAATGTTGCAGTCAGCAAACATGGGCCTAAGCTTATTGCCTTTACTAACTCGAGGAGTCATCCATTCATTGCATCTCTATGGCTCAGAGGAGCAGAAAAGCACCTACTTGGCGAATTTAGCCAGTGGGGCGTGGTCAGGGACAATGAACCTAACTGAACCGCAAGCAGGTTCTGATTTATCCGCGGTTCAATGTAAAGCCGTCCCTAATGGAGATCATTATTTGGTCTCAGGACAGAAGATCTATATTACTTGGGGCGATCATGAGCAGACTGAAAATATTATCCATCTAGTGCTAGCTCGGTTGCCCGATGCACCTCTAGGAAATCATGGTATTTCTCTATTTTTAGTGCCCAAGTTTTTAGTTAACTCAGACGGTAGTTTAGGCGAGCGCAATGACCTTAGGGCCGTAGGGCTAGAGCATAAACTGGGCATTCATTGCAGTCCCACCTGCACTATGGCATTTGGCGACAAGGGCGGAGCAGTGGGCTATCTCGTTGGGCCCCAGAATAAAGGCCTAATGTGTATGTTCAGTATGATGAATAACGCTAGATTAGGCGTTGGACATCAGGGGGTTGCTATTAGTGAACGGGCATATCAGCAAGCGGTGAGTTACGCTGCTGAGAGGGTGCAAGGGAAAGTAGTTGGTTTCGACGGTCGAGCCCCAATTATTCATCACGGCGATGTAAAGAGAATGCTATTACAAATGCGAGCGCTAACTGAAGGTGGTCGAGCTCTTTCAATGTACGCTGTGGCAGCTGAGGATCGCAGTCATCACGCTTTTAGCGACGATCTTCGCAAGGCCGATGAATTGCTAGTGGAAATATTAACGCCTCTTGTGAAAGGCTGGTGTACTGAGGCCTCAATGGAAGTTACCTCGCTAGGTGTGCAGGTTCATGGAGGCATGGGCTTTGTCGAAGAGACTGGAGCCGCCCAACATATGCGTGATGCTAGAATTCTGCCGATATATGAAGGCACCAATGGTATTCAAGCCTTAGATTTTATCGGTCGTAAATGTATGCGAGACGGTGGAGAGGGGCTAAGTTTGATTCTCGACAACATGATCTCGACTGGAGATATTGAACCTTCTAACTCTCCAGTAGTCGTAGAACTCCTTGAGGCGCTAGGATCAGCTATTGCGCAGTGTAAAACAGCGTTGGCTTATATCAAGAATGAGCCAACAAAATCACCATTTGTGGCATTTAATTTTATGATGTTATTTGGTAACTCCATTAGTTACTGGTTGTTGGTGAAACTAGCATTGGCAGCTCAAGCGCATGTTTCTGCGGGTAGTGACGATCGGTTTTACAAACAGAAAATCGCTACAACACATTTCTTTGCTTCGCAGGTTCTGACTCGAAATGCAGGTTATTTGGGAGCTATTACTGGTTCTATTGCGAGCTATGAGGAATTTGGCGTCGAGGATTTTTACCGGAGCTAGCACAAAGGCTGAAAATCTTGCAGTCAGGCGTTTGCGCGACTAAGAACCAAGCCTACGACTAGAGCCACAGTGGCTATGAATAGTATCGTGAAAACGAAACCGCCTATAATAAATGTAAAAGGGCTGCCATTGGCAAAGTCTCGCTCTCTATTCTTATCGCTCTGTACCCCAATTGCCGCTGCAAGAATGCTCAGGATAACAGAGCCAAATCTAGGTTTTTGTTTACTTGTTTCTTCCTGTTTCACTGGTGACTCCAGACATTTGGGCCGATATGAGCATTGGTTGGTGTAAAGTTTTACTTATTGAGTATTGAGTGTGGTCAATTCTACAGTAATCGGTAAAATAGAGGCATAGAAAATTGATTGAAATTTACAGGATAAGGTTATGTTGAACGTAACGATTACAGATTCGGCTCAAGATTATCTTGCAGGTCTTCTGGAGAAGCAGAATTGTGAGGGCATTGGTATTCGTATGTTTGTATCTGACCCTGGTACTCCCAAGGCGGAGACTTGCATAGCTTACAGTCGCCCTGGCGAGCACAATGATGAGGATCTCGTTGTAGAGTATGGTAAATTTAATGGCTACTACGAGCAGCGCAGCATTCCCTTTCTTGATGACGCGATGGTTGATTTTGCTGAAGACAAGTTCGGGGGACAGTTGACGATCAGAGCGCCGAATTCACGCTTACCCAATATAAGTGACGATAGCCCGGTGGAAGATAAAGTTAACTATTTGCTTTACAACGAAATTAACCCTGGGTTGGCTTCTCATGGTGGCGTTGTGTCCCTTTCAGAAATACACGAAGGCTATGCCGTGCTCGAATTTGGTGGAGGCTGTCAAGGTTGCTCAGCGGTTGATTTGACATTAAAAGAAGGTGTTGAGAAAACTTTGATGGATAAGATACCAGAGTTGCTCGGTGTAAAAGATGTCACAGACCACAGCGACACATCGAACGCATATATGTAACTGTTTGCTCAAGTGTTAAAAAACCCGCTTGCGCGGGTTTTTTAGTATCTAACTTGTCTTAATTAATGCTACCTAACCTCGACAATTTGTTCCGCGGCAATTAATTTGCCTTGCTCTGCAGATTTTTGGAAAGACTCTATTTGGTCAAAATTCATGTAGCTGTACACCTCGTCGGCCATAGAGTCGATTTTAGTCGCGTAACCCATATATTCAGCTACTGTCGGAAGACGCCCTAGAATACCGCCCACGGAGGCTAGCTCGGCACTGGTCAGGTAGACATTAGCACCATCGCCTAAGCGATTGGGGAAGTTTCTAGTCGATGTTGAAAGTACGGTGGCTCCCGCTAGTACTCGCGCCTGATTACCCATACATAGAGAGCATCCAGGCATCTCTGTCCGAGCGCCAACTTTTCCATAAATGTTGTAGTAGCCTTCTTCCATAAGGGTATGAGCATCCATCCGTGTTGGTGGACAAATCCAGAATCTAGAATCTACGGTGCCAGCTTCATCCAGTAATTTGCCCGCAGCGCGAAAATGACCAATGTTGGTCATACAGGAGCCAATAAATATCTCATCCACATTGTCTCCAGCTACCTCTGAAAGCAATTTTGCATCATCAGGATCATTCGGGCAGCACACAATGGGTTCGACAATGTCTGCAAGGTCTATCTCGATAATAGCCGCATACTCAGCATCCGAATCGGCTTCCATTAGAGTTGGGTTTTCTAGCCATTCTTCCATCTTTCGTACTCGGCGCTCTAGTGTCCTCACATCGCCATATCCCTCGGCAATCATCCAGCGCAGTAAAGTGATGTTGGAGCGGAGGTATTCAGCAACCGAGTCTTCACTGAGTTTGATGGTGCAACCTGCCGCAGAACGCTCTGCAGAGGCATCTGAGAGTTCAAATGCCTGCTCAACCGTCAGACTTTCTATACCTTCTCCTTCAATTTCCAAAATACGCCCACTAAAGAAGTTTTTCTTACCTTTCTTCTCGACGGTCAATAGGCCTTCTTTAATACCGTAATACGGGATGGCATGAACCAGATCACGCAGAGTGATACCTGGCTGCATTTCGCCTTTAAAGCGCACTAGAACGGATTCAGGCATGTCCAGGGGCATAACGCCGGTTGCTGCGGCAAAAGCTACTAAGCCAGATCCTCCTGGGAATGAAATACCCATTGGGAATCTTGTGTGAGAATCACCTCCAGTTCCCACTGTGTCAGGCAATAACATACGATTTAGCCAGCTGTGGATAATACCGTCCCCCGGTCTCAGAGATACTCCGCCGCGGTTCATTATAAAATCGGGCAGATTATGCTGAGTATCAATGTCCACAGGTTTGGGGTAGGCAGCGGTGTGACAGAAGGACTGCATAACTAAATCGGTTGAGAAACCGAGGCATGCTAAATCTTTGAGCTCATCTCTTGTCATCGGGCCAGTGGTGTCTTGGGACCCCACAGTAGTCATCTTTGGTTCACAATACGTACCAGGCCTAATGCCATCAGTACCACAGGCTTTACCCACCATTTTTTGTGCGAGTGTGAAGCCCGCATCGCTTTGTATTGGTGGAGTTGGATGCCGGAACACTTCAGAGGGCGGCAGCCCCATGTGCTCTCGTGCACGCTGAGTCAGACCCCGTCCGATAATAAGATTAATTCGGCCATCAGCCTGCACCTCATCGAGTATCACATCAGATTTGTGTTCAAACTCTGAAATCACCTCGCCATTTTCGTTTAAAATCTTGCCTTCATAGGGGAAGATCTCAATTACATCCCCGTTGTTGATGTTGTCTACTGGGGCTTCAAAGACCAATGCACCAGCATCCTCCATTGTGTTGAAGAAGATCGGAGCGACTTTGCTGCCAAAGCAAATGCCACCCGAACGTTTGTTAGGTACTCCGGGCATGTCTTCGCCAAAAAACCATAAAACCGAATTAGTTGCGGATTTACGCGATGAACCTGTACCCACAACATCGCCTATAAAAGCAACGGGAAGCCCTCGACCTTTGAGTTCTTCGATCTGGGTCATAGGACCAATCACTCCATGCTCCTCCGGATGCATTCCTTCTCGGGTCATCTTGAACATGGCGCGCGCATGAAGTGGTATATCAGGGCGTGACCAGGCATCTTGCGCAGGAGATAAATCATCGGTATTGATTTCACCAGTAGCTTTAAAAACAGTAACCTTGATACTCTGAGGAACGGCGTCGTTGGATGTAAACCACTCGGCATCGGCCCACGACTGCATAACGGCCCTTGCATGTTCGTTACCTGCATCGGATTTTTGAGCAACGTCATGAAAAGCATCGAACACCAGAAGGGTAGACTTGAGCTCTTCAGCTGCCAGGGTTTTTAGCTCGTCATCATCTAAAAGCTCGACCAAAGTGGCAACGTTATAGCCTCCGTGCATATTTCCTAACAGCTTCACCGCTGCCTTACGGTCAATAAGGGGTGAAGAGGCTTCTCCGTTGACGAGTGCGGTCAAAAAGCTTGCTTTCACATAGGCTGCTTCGTCCACACCAGGTGGCACACGATTGGAGATTAGATCCACCAGAAAATCTTCTTCCCCTGCAGGAGGGTTTTTTAACAACTCAACCAAACCAGCCGTCCACTCTGGGTCCAGCGCTTTGGGGGGAATTCCCTGTAAATGACGTTCTGCTACGTGAGTGCGATAGGCTTCTAGCACGGTGTGCTTCTCCTTTAGTCTTATTGGTGTAGTCTTTGTAGGCCGTTTACGGCTTTAGATTTCGGGCGAAATTATACGTTAATCTGTAGTTTATTTACAGCGACTTAAGGTATATAACCATTATTAGCCTGAGTTGTTTCGGCGATTATTTGGTTGAGTTAATTCACTCCGTTGTTATAGCCTCTGTCTCCACTACTCACCCTTAAAGCACTCCGTATTTCAGTCTAAAAATAGTACAATTATGTGTAGCAATAAGTGTCGGAGCCAATGCCGAGAAGATCGCTATAAAAACATTGCATAAGGTTTCAGTTATTTAACCTCTAGGGCTGAAAGACGTTGATGAATTATGAAACAGGGGCTAATCTAAATGAACAAAAATAAAAGACTGTTAAAGCCCGGTAGCAGACTTAGTTTGCTGGAGAGCATGCTGGTGGAACCCTACCAAACGGTTTGGGACTGTTGTTGTGATCATGGATTACTCGGTATGTCTCTGCTTAAAAGGTCACGGGCTGGTGAGGTCGTTTTTGTTGATGTTCTTGAAGAGCAAATGAAAAAACTTGAGGCAATACTGAGAAGAAATTGTCCTGTTGACGAATATACTTGGCATGTTCGTTGCGGTGATGTGAAAGAGATTGTTGTACCTAATAGAGATTCTCAGTTATTCATTATTGCTGGGGTTGGCGCCCGCCAAACTGTTGAATTTATCAATAGCCTATGTTCATCTGCTCCTCAGGCTGCATTTGACCTACTGATCTGTTCGGTCCACGGAAACTATGCAGTTCGAAACGCTCTCATTAGTAATGGATACAGGCTAAAAGGTGAGCAAATTATTTTTGAAAATAATCGTTTCTATGAAGGGATTTATGTATCAAAAGACGCCACTAAGGAAATCGCTAACACAGGCTCTGTGATGTGGGATTGGTCGAATTCGAATCATCAACAATATTGGAGACGGATCGTCGGCCACTATCGACAGAAAGCAAGAAAAGACCCCGAGCAGTACCAGCCCATTGTTGCAAATTATGAGGCATTGCTAACCTCAAGCTGCAATATTTAAAACGACGTTGTTGTTCTTTGATAATACATAAAACTCAGCGTTCTAATGAAAAATAAAAATGAGAGTGACAATGATAGGATGTAGCTTAAATACTGTTTAGCGGTCGGTGGGAGTGGTTCATGGAGGGGGTAAGATTATACAAATATTCAAGGTCATTTTTGTCTTATCCATGGTAAAGTTCGAAAATCACAAAGTTTGCTGCAACTATAGTTTGGCAGCATATTAACAGGCTGGAATTATGACAACGGCATTACAAGATATCCAAAATTTTCTACCGTGTAAAACTCCTGATCGCTGGCTAGAAAATGCTCTAGATAATCAGGCAATAATGTTAATTGATCATGCTAACTGCGAGAAGAAAGCCGCGAGCACTGCTATGAATTTAATCTATCGCTATGTAGATAACTTCGAATTGATTAATAAGATGTCTAGGCTCATTAGGGAAGAGATGCGTCATTTTGAACAAGTTATTGCAATCATGCGACGGCGTGATATTTCCTATCAGCATATAACAGCCTCCAGATATGCTTCGGGGTTGCGCGAACTAGCTAGAAATGACGACCCTGGTAAGCTTATCGATATACTAATTATCGGCGCTTTTATAGAAGCGAGGTCTTGTGAGCGCTTTGCTCGGCTGGCACCCTATTTAGATTCCGAGTTAGAGGCATTTTATTTGTCACTTCTAAAATCGGAAGGACGGCATTTTAAAGATTATTTGAGTCTTGCTGAAAAAGCTGCTGGCGACCAAACCATTGAGGAACGAATTGCTTTTTTTGCTAAACGTGAGCAACACCTTATCGAGCACCCTGACGAAGTCTTCCGTTTTCATTCTGGACCCATATCCTAGGTTAATTACGTTTTTTAATTTGTATATACCCGCCACTCCCATTGCGTCAATTGTTAGGATATTATGGCCCCATGTTATCAATGCTAGCTATGGCGCTGTGAATTTTATCGAGGCTCAGAAGACATGATCAATAATAGACTCCGCACTTTCATAATTTCCCTCTTATGTAGTTTTACTTTTGCCCCTGTATTTTCCTCGGACACTTTGGAGGAGGCGGCTGAAAACGAATGGGATGTCACGGAACCTAAGGGCGAGATGAAAACCATCTCAATTGATACGACAGAAACAACGTGGTCAAACCTCAGTGTGAGTAAAGATGGGGAGACTCTTGTTTTTGATATGTTGGGCGATATATACACTATTCCCATTAGTGGTGGCGAAGCTAGCCCATTGGTGCAAGGATTTGATTGGAACATGCAGCCAGCCTATAGCCCAAATGGGCAAAGCATAGCATTTATCAGTGATCGAGACGGGGCTTCTAATTTGTGGATTATGGATGCTAATGGTGATAATCCTCGGCAGATCAGTAGTGAAGAAACAGCGCTAATCCATACACCCAGTTGGAGCCCTGATGGTAACTTCGTCGCAGTGACAAAAGGTTTTATGTCATCTCGTTCGATCCCTGCTGGTGAGATTTGGATGTACCATCGGTCAGGTGGTGATGGTGTGATGGTCACAAAACGCGCTTACGGTCCTCATACTCAGAAAAACATGACAGACCCAGCATTTTCTCCCGATGGAAAATATCTGTACTACACCGATGATGTGACCCCGGGACGTATTTGGCAATATGGGAAAAACTCTACCACCGAATTATTTAATATCATGCGTCATGACCTTGAGACAGGTGAATCCATCAGTTACATCGGTGGGGCAGGTGGTGCCATCGTCGCCACCCCCTCTCCTGATGGTGAGTATATGGCTTACCTCAAACGCGAGGACACAAAGACTGTTCTGTACTTAAAAAATCTTAAGTCGGGTATTGATCGAAGACTGTCCACAGAGATGGAGAGGGATCATCAGGAAACTTTTGGTTCTGAAGGTAACTTTGCCTATTTTGACTGGACACCCGACGGTCAACACATAATCTACTGGACCGCCGGAAAATTCCATAAATTACATGTTGAAAGTTTGGATGTTACGGTTATTCCTATGCATGTGAAGACTGAGAAGCAGGTGCAACAGGCGGTGCGATTCCCCGTAGATGTAGCACCTGAAGCCTTTGATGTAAAAATGATTCGTTGGGCCAGCATGTCCCCCACAGGAGATTCTGTTGTCTACCAAGCCTTGGGTAAATTGTATCGTCGTGATGTTAAAAGCGGTCGAGTGAAAAGGCTTACGCGACAAAATGACCATGATGAGTTTTATCCTAGCTTTTCACGAGATGGTAAATCAGTGGTCTACAGTACGTGGAGTGATACTGATCTTGGGGCAGTAAAAGTGGTAAGCATCAACGGTGGCAAGGGAGCGACCATCACCACAGAGCCTGGTATTTATGTGGAGCCTAAGTTCTCACCAACCAAAGATAAGCTTGTTTTTCGCAGAGTCACAGGGGGTTATTTGCTGTCTCCTGAGTGGTCTATGGAACCAGGTATTTACATAGCTAATATCAAAACAAAAGAAATGGAGAAGATCCTAGAAAGGGGGTTTAACGCCCACTTTGGAGCCGATGAAGACCGTCTTTACTATACAAGTTATGTTCCTGACAGCAAGTACACGGAACTTGAGCTTAGTAGTGTTAATTTAGACGGAGAGGATGAACGTCAGCTTCTCAAGGGAGATAAAGTTACGGAGTTCCAACTTTCTCCTGATGGCAAGTGGGTAGCTTATACTCATCAAAATAATGCCTTTGTCGCGCCTGTGCTTCACACAGGGACTCAGCAAGATCTTGGTACTGAAACCGGTGGATTACCGGTGGCTCAAGTCTCTGCGCGCGCTGGAGAATATCTGAGTTGGTCTGCTGACAGCTCTCGCTTGAGTTGGTCGCATGCCGCAACCGTGTTTGAACGAGAGCTTAATGAAGCCTTCAGTTTCCTTGATGGGTCTCCTGAAGAATTGCCTGAACCTGTAACCGAGGGCATTGACTTAGGATTTACTGAGACAGCAGACAAGCCCGACTCAATCATTGCCCTAGTTGGTGGTCAAATTGTTACCATGCGCAATGCGGATGAGACTCAGGAAGTTATCAGTAATGGTGTTGTGTTGGTCGAGCACAATCGTATTGTTGCAGTGGGAAGCGTTGATGATGTTGTTATTCCTTCTGAAGCCACTCGAGTTGATGTTACCGGTAAGACTTTAATTCCCGGGTTAATCGATGGACATGCCCACGGATCTCAAGCTAATGAGGAGATTATTCCACAACAGAACTGGAAGAACCTGTCCAGTCTAGCATTTGGTGTTACTACGATTCACGACCCTTCTAACGATAGTTCGGAAATATTTGCCGCCTCGGAAATGCAGCGCAATGGGCAAATACTGGGACCTAGAATATTTTCCACAGGTACCATTGTGTATGGTGCTAATTCACCCACTGCTCACGCTAGAATTAATAGTTATGATGATGCATTTTTTCATCTGCAGAGACTTAAGGATATGGGAGCGGTCTCAGTCAAGAGCTACAACCAACCGCGCAGAGAGCAGCGACAGCAGGTTCTCAAGGCTGCACGTGATTTAGAATTGATGGTCGTTCCTGAAGGCGGCGGAAAGCTTTACCAAAATATGAGCATGATTTCTGATGGCCACACAACATTGGAGCATTCGCTAAATATTGCCACCGGTTACAATGATCTTACTCAATACTGGAGTCAAACAGATATGGCCTACAACCCAACATTGGTTGTTGCATATGGTGGCTTAGAGGGTGAGAAGTATTGGTATGACCGTACTAATGTCTGGGAAAATCCCCGTTTAATGCGTTATGCGCCGAGGTATATTGTTGAACCGCGTTCCATTCGTCGAGCCACCGCTCCAGATGACCATTACAATCATATAAAAGTTGCCAGCTATGCTAAGACGTTACGGGATGCTGGTGTACGTGTATTGATTGGTGCTCATGGTCAGCGAGAAGGTTTGGCCGCTCATTGGGAAATGTGGATGCTAAATCAAGGTGGTTTCACTCCTTGGGAAGCTCTTCGCAGTGGTAGCTATGATCCAGCGATCGCTTTAGGGATGGATACAGATCTAGGTTCAATTGAGGTAGGTAAGCTTGCGGATATAGTCATTACTGACGGTGATGTTCTGAATGATATTCGCCGAAGTGAACTGATATCCCACACTATGATTAATGGGCGTTTATATGATGTCAGTGATATGTCGGAGATGGTTAGTGGCAAGTCGACGGTGGAGCCTTTGTTTTTCGACCGTCTAGAGATTAATGCTATGCCTGCCGCTACGGCAAAATCAGTTGCTCAGAAAGCCAAAAGACATCATTGGGTACATTGATTTAACTGAAGATTAATGAGATACAAAAAAGGCAGCCAAGGCTGCCTTTCTAACTTTCTCTTGTCTTGAATGTCAGATTAACGATCTTCTACTGGAGTGTAATCCCTGACGTCAGCACCAGTGTACAACTGGCGGGGCCGTCCGATACGATAAGGATTAGTGATCATTTCGTTCCAGTGAGAAATCCAACCTACAGTGCGACCTGTGGCGAAAATGACGGTAAACATTTCTACTGGAATACCCATAGCTTTCAAAATGATGCCTGAGTAAAAATCTACATTTGGATAAAGTTTCTTACTAACAAAATATTCATCTTCCAAAGCGATTTTTTCTAGTTTTTTAGCCAACTTGAATAATGGATCGTTCTGCACACCCAAAACTTCAAGGACCTCATCGCATGTCTGTCTCATAACTGTGGCCCGTGGGTCATAGTTTTTATATACCCGGTGCCCAAAGCCCATCAGTCTGAAAGGGTCTTTTTTGTCTTTAGCCTTGCCAATATACTCTTCAATATTATCTTCATGGCCAATTTCATCTAGCATTCCAAGAACAGCTTCATTTGCTCCACCGTGCGCAGGCCCCCAAAGTGCAGCAATGCCTGCTGCAATACAAGCAAAAGGGTTGGCTCCTGATGAACCAGCTAGTCGAACAGTTGAGGTTGAGGCATTTTGCTCATGATCGGCATGGAGCAGGAATATACGGTCCATTGCCTTGGCTAATGCAGGGTGACATTCATACTTCTCGCAGGGAGTGCCAAACATCATATGGAGAAAGTTCTCTGAATATGAAAGCGTATTGTCAGGATACACGTAGGGTTGCCCCACAAAATGCTTGTAACACATGGCAGCAATAGTAGGCATTTTTGCAATAAGCCTGTGAGCAGAGATTGACCTATGCTCTTGATCTGTGATGTCCAAAGAGTCGTGATAGAACGAAGACATAGCACCTACAACCCCGCAAAGCATTGCCATTGGATGAGCGTCATATCTGAAGCCACTAATGAACTGCTCAATTGAGCGATTTACCATGGTGTGATACTTAATAGTATGTTCAAAACTTTGCTTCTGCTCAGCGGTGGGGAGTGCTCCCTCAAGAAGCAAGTAACAGGCTTCAATGTAGTCTGATTTCTCGGCTAACACTTCTATTGGATATCCACGGTGTAACAAAATACCTTTATCGCCGTCGATATAAGTGATATCCGATTGGCATGAAGCAGTGGCTGAGAATCCAGGATCATATGTAAAGAAACCGTGGCTGCCGAGGGTGCCTATGTCTATTACGTCTTGGCCTCGGGTACCTGTTAGAATAGGCAACTCGATGGGCGCTTCTCCATCGATTGTCAGGGTCGCTTTGCGATCAGTCATGATTTTTCCTTAGAATTTTTACATTGGATGGCCGAAAATCCGGTGAACAACTATAGATGCTCAGCGAAAATTGTCAACACGATGTTAATGGTATAAGAGCTCCCTTGGCAGCCTAAGGGTACTCTTGTGGGCGCTTATTAGAAGTAAATCGGTCATAGCTTATGGCCTGGATTAGATATTCACTATTTACCTACCGAATGTTATCAGACATCAATGCAATTTCAATGTGAACTAAATCAAGATTTTCGCTCTATTTAGCGGACAAGTGATTGAAATTGCTCCCCGCAGATCAATTTGGTATATCAGTTTAGTATTTCGGAGAATCCTAATTGAATTTGAGTACCCTTATTATTATACTGCGTGCCCAACAAAAGGGAGCTCCGCATTCGCAGGAGGAACCCAAGACGATTTCATTTAAACAACATGTTCATGGCGGAGTGGCTAACTTCGGCAAGTAACTGTGAGGTAGCGCATGGTAGATAAGAAAAGACCTGTTAACTTGGATTTTGGGACGATAAGACTGCCTGTTACGTCTTATGTTTCAATTTTACACCGAATCTCTGGGGTGATTACATTCTTTGGCTTGGCTGTCATGTTGTGGTTACTCGATCTTAGCCTGGACTCTGAACAAAGTTTTAATATGCTAAAAGATTTGGTGGCTCGTCCTGCGGTGACGTTTTTTGTATGGGGAAGTCTTATCGCGCTTGCTTATCACACGGTGGCAGGTATTAGGCATCTCGTGATGGACTTTGGGTTGGGTGAAGAGAATTTCAATAGTGGTCGTATCAGCGCTTGGATAGCAGTGGCGCTATCGTTTTTAGTCATTTTAGTCATAACCAGTTGGGTGCTCTCATGGTAGGAATAGTTTCCAGTTTTAGTCGAAGCGGTGTAACTAATTGGTTGGTTCAGCGAATCTCAGCTGTGGTCATGACCGCATATATCGTGTTTGTTACTGCTTACCTTTTAGCTAACCCAGGCATCAGTTACGCTCAATGGGCTGAATTAAATAGCCTGCTATCGATGCGGCTGTTTAGCTTGTTGACGATGGCCTCTATCGCGTCTCATGCTTGGATTGGGATTTGGTGTGTTCTTACAGACTATGTAACGGTCAGACTCCTTGGGCCAAAAGCTGACATGATCCGTAAAGTTTTACAAGTTGGTATGGTCGCGGTGATTTTGGTCTATTTGGTTTGGGCTATCGATATTCTTTGGGGAATTTAAGTACATGGCTAGTTTAAGAACAATGAGTTTTGACGCCGTTATTGTCGGCGGTGGCGGTTCTGGCATGCGTGCAGCGCTTCAGCTAGCGCAGTCAGGTTATAAAACAGCAGTAATAACCAAGGTTTTCCCCACGCGCTCACACACCGTTTCGGCTCAGGGTGGGATTACCTGTGCAATTGCCAGCGACGATCCAAATGATCAGTGGCAGTGGCATATGTATGACACCATTAAGGGGTCTGATTACATTGGTGATCAAGAAGCCATCGAATACATGTGTCAGACAGGCCCTGAGGCTGTCTTCGAGCTTGAGCATATGGGACTGCCTTTCTCTCGAACAGAGGAGGGTCGTATTTATCAGCGGCCCTTTGGCGGTCAATCAAAAGATTATGGTGCTGGCGGTCAAGCCGCTAGAACCTGTGCGGCCGCAGACAGAACGGGCCACGCTCTTTTGCATACGTTGTATCAAGGTAATTTGAAGAACAAAACAGTCTTTCTCAACGAATGGTTTGCCGTAGATATAGTAAAAAACTCAGACAATGCCGTCGTTGGCGTTGTAGCAATAAATATTGAAACTGGCGAGTGTGTATACGTTAAATCAAAGGCTACTGTGTTTGCCACAGGCGGTGCAGGCCGGATTTATGCGTCTACCACCAATGCTCATATTTGCACCGGCGATGGTGTTGGAATGGCCATACGGGCTGGTTTTCCAGTCCAGGATATTGAGATGTGGCAGTTTCATCCCACCGGAATTCATGGTGCCGGAACATTGGTTACCGAAGGTTGTCGCGGAGAAGGCGGCTATCTGATCAACAAAGACGGCGAGCGCTTCATGGAGCGTTATGCGCCAAATGCAAAAGATCTTGCGGGTAGAGATGTGGTTGCTAGGTCTATGGTTCTGGAGATCCTTGAGGGACGAGGATGCGGTCCTGACGGCGACCATGTATTCCTTAAGCTAGATCATCTTGGAGAAGAAGCGCTGAATGCCAAGCTTCCCGGTATTCTTGAGCTTTCACGGACTTTCGCTCATGCAGATCCTGTTAAAGAGCCCATTCCGGTAGTTCCTACCTGCCATTACATGATGGGAGGCATCCCAACCAACGTTGACGGGCAGGCTCTCACCATAGATAGAGAGGGCAATGATCAAGTTATCGAGGGTTTTTATGCCTGTGGCGAGGCTGCTTGTGTGTCGGTTCATGGCGCTAATCGTTTGGGCGGAAATTCCTTGCTTGATCTAGTGGTATTTGGACGTGCATCGGGAATTTTCATTGAAAATGAGTTGAGCAAAGGCATCGACCTGAAAGATGCGACTGAAGAGGACATTGATCGCGCAATGGCTGGATTGAATCGTATTAATGCGTCTACCAAAGGAGAGAACGCGGCGGTCCTGCGAGCGGAATTACAGACCATCATGCAGAACTTTTTCGGAGTATTTAGGCGCGGAGATTACATGCAGCAGGGTGTTCAAAAGCTTGATGAGCTTCGGCCCCGCATTGAAAACGTGTACCTCGATGACAAAAGCAACTCATTCAATACCGCTCGAATTGAAGCTCTTGAGTTACAAAATTTGTTCGAAACTGCCTACGCTACGGCCATTGCAGCAGAGGGTAGAACGGAGAGCAGAGGCGCTCATGCTCGGGAAGATTTTCAAGAGCGAGATGATGAGAATTGGCTATGTCACTCTATTTACTTTCCAGGAAGTAAAGAAATCGGTAAGCGCCCGGTGAATTTCACTCTAAAAACCCGCGAGCCTTTTGAACCAAAAATTCGTACCTATTGATTTTGCGAGAAGAGATATTAATTTTATGCTAAATGTAAGTATTTATCGCTACAACCCGGAAGTTGATAACGAACCCTACATGCAGGATTTTCAGTTTGATACCCAAGGGAAAGACCTGATGGTTTTAGATGTTCTTGAGAAGCTAAAGGTTGAGGATCCATCGTTAGTGTTTAGGCGTTCTTGTCGAGAAGGTGTTTGTGGGTCTGATGGTGTCAATATCTCTGGGAAAAACGGTCTGGCTTGTATTACGCCGCTTTCGGAGGCAGTGAAAGGTAATTCGCTGACTATTCGTCCGCTACCTGGATTGCCGGTTATTCGAGATCTTGTCATCGATATGTCTCAGTTCTATGCCCAGTATGAGAAAATTCAGCCGTATATGATTAACAACTCACCAGCGCCAGAGATTGAGCGCTTGCAGTCCCCTGAAGAGCGTGCAAAGCTCGATGGACTTTACGAATGTATTCTCTGTGCATGTTGCTCAACAGCATGTCCTTCCTTCTGGTGGAACCCGGAGAAGTTTATAGGTCCTTCTGGTCTTCTACAGGCCTACCGTTTTTTGGCTGATAGTAGAGATACTGCTACCGCAGAAAGGCTATCAAAGCTTGACGACCCGTTCAGTGTGTTTCGATGCCATGGCATCATGAACTGCGTTCAAGTGTGTCCTAAAGGCTTGAATCCGACCAAAGCGATTGGCCATATTCGTAACATGTTGATGAGAAACCCAGCGTAATTTGTTTAATTTGGTGGAAATCGCCGAATTTCTGAAATTTTACTAGCCGTAGGCGTGCTAGCCCTTTAAAATGGCGCCAAAATTTGCAGTCATAAGGACAAATAGCAATGCCTGAGGGCCTAATGGAGCAATTCCTCAGCTCCTCGCACTTTTCTGGTGGAAACGCCGCGTATATTGAAGGGCTCTATGAAACCTACTTGCACAGCCCCAACGCTGTGCCAGAAGAGTGGGGAAGCTTTTTTGACTCCCTTCCTCGGACCAATGGTTCGATTGCACCTGATATCTCTCACGACACAATTATCCAGCATTTTGAGCTGCTCGGCAGACGCCAAGCTCGTCCGACCCCTGCGCCAGGCTCCGGCGGAATCCACTTGGAGCATGAACGTAAGCAGGTAAAAGTTGTCCAGTTAATCAGTTCCTATCGATTCCGAGGCCACCAAAAAGCGAAGTTAGATCCATTAGGGCTCATGATTCGTGAAGACGTGGCTGATTTACAGCTGCATTTTCACGGTCTCACCGACGCTGACTTGGATACTACATTTCAAACCAGCCCCCTTTATATCGGCAAGCCCGAGGCGACCCTAAGAGAGATAGTTGAAGCCCTAGAAGAGACCTATTGCGGTAACTTGGGTCCCGAATTCATGCACATAACCTCTTTCGCAGAAAAGCAGTGGTTAGCCCAGAGGTTTGAAAGTGTTAGGTCTAAGCCCACCTATGGCGAAGATGCTCGGATTGATGTGCTTAACAGGTTGACGGCCGCAGAGGGTTTAGAAAAGCACCTTGACTCAAAGTACCCTGGTACCAAGCGTTTTGGGCTTGAGGGCGGTGAGAGTCTTATCCCGCTTCTTGACTGTTTGGTTAGGCGGTCGGGAGAATACGGCGCTAAAGAAATTGTGATGGCCATGGCTCACCGTGGGCGATTAAATGTTTTAGTCAACATCTTGGGCAAAAACCCTGCTGAAATGTTTGACGAGTTTGAAGGTAAGCGTCTGGTCAATACATCAGGGGATGTAAAATATCACCAAGGCTTCTCATCGAATGTCATGACTCCTGGTGGCGAAGTCCATATGGCGCTGGGTTTTAATCCATCGCATTTGGAGATTTCCTGTCCTGTGGTAGTAGGTTCAGGGCGAGCGCGCCAGGATCGACGCAATGACCCAACAGGGCAAAAGGTCGTGCCTATATTGATGCATGGCGATGCTGCGTTTGCGGGACAGGGAGTGGTTATGGAGACATTTCAGCTCTCCCAGACCAGAGCATATAAAACTGGCGGCACCATACATATTGTTATTAACAATCAGGTGGGGTTCACCACGAGTAGACAAGATGACGCCCGATCTACGGAATACTGTACAGATATTGCCAAAATGGTTGGCGCGCCTATCTTGCATGTTAATGGCGATAACCCTGATGCAGTAATGTTCGCTGCGATGCTAGCTACAGACTATCGATATGAATTTGGCAAAGATGTTGTTATTGATTTGGTTTGTTACCGCCGTCGAGGTCACAACGAAACCGATGAGCCATCTTCGACACAGCCGTTAATGTACGAAATTATCAAAAAGCATTCGACGACTCGAACTCTCTATGCTCAAAAATTAGTCACTGAAGGTATTATCGAGCAGACCCAGGCTAATGAAATGGCAAATGTCTACCGTTCTAGGCTTGATAAGGGCGAGTTTGTGGTACACAACTTAGTCAGAGAGCCTGATACTTCGTTGTTTGTTGATTGGAACCCCTACCTAGACCATGATTGGCGCACCGAAGGTGACACAGCAACCGATCTGCAAAAGTTACAGGAAGTAGCAACCAAAATTACTACGATTCCCGATGGCATTAAGGTTCAGCGGCAGGTCTCTAAAATTTATGATGACCGTCGTAAGATGGCCGGAGGAGCGCTGCCTCTGAATTGGGGCATGGCAGAACTGCTGGCCTATGGCACCTTGCTGCGAGAGGGATACCCGATCCGCTTTACTGGACAAGATGTTCGCAGAGGTACGTTCTCTCATCGTCATGCCGTAGTGTTTAATCAGAACGATGGTGAAGCTTACCTGCCTCTGGCTAATATGTACGATGAGCAACCGCGATTTGATATCTATGACTCTGTGCTATCTGAGGAGGCTGTACTGGCCTTTGAATATGGATATGCAACTACAGCGCCCAAAGGCTTGATTATATGGGAAGCCCAGTTTGGCGATTTTGCGAACGGTGCTCAAGTAGTGATAGATCAGTTTATCGCTAGTGGGGAGCACAAGTGGGGCCGGCTGTGTGGTCTGACGATGATGTTGCCTCATGGTTTCGAAGGGCAAGGTCCTGAGCATTCCTCAGCTCGTCTTGAGCGGTTTTTACAGCTATGTGCTGAACACAATATGCAAATCTGTAATCCAACCACTCCAGCACAAATATTCCATCTATTAAGACGCCAAGCAATCAGGCCAATGCGACGTCCACTGGTTATCATGAGTCCCAAGTGGATTTTGCGGCATAAACTGGCGACTTCATCTCTTGAAGATTTGGCCAAGGGCCATTTTAGTAATGTTATTGACGATGGTAGTGTTGATGCGGCGGCGGTAAAGCGTATTATTCTCTGCTCAGGCAAGGTTTATTATCATCTTCTCGAGGAGCGAGATGAGCAAGGTATCAAGGATATAGCGATCGTCCGCTTGGAGCAGCTGTATCCTTTCCCTGACAAAGAGTTGGACGTGGTATTGGCGGCTTATCCTAAGTTAGAAAGTGTGGTGTGGTGTCAAGAGGAGCCTATGAATCAGGGCGCTTGGTACAGCAGTCAGCACCATATGCGCAATGCCATGCAGCGCCATGACTCAAGTTTGCAGTTGAGCTATGCGGGGCGTATTGGCTCAGCAGCACCGGCAAGTGGATATATGTCTGTCCATCTTGAAGAACAGAAACAATTTATTGATGAAGCATTAACTTTCGACTCTTAAACTAGGAATAGATTAATGGCCATAGAAATCAAGGCACCTACATATCCAGAATCAGTCCAAGAGGGCACTTTGGCGACCTGGCATAAACAAGCAGGAGACACTATTAGTCGCGATGAGCTGATTGTGGACATAGAGACTGACAAGGTTGTATTGGAAGTTGTTGCTCCCGCCTCAGGTACTCTTGTTGAAGTCCTGAAGGCAGAGGGCGACATCGTTTTAAGCAATGAAGTACTTGCGCGGATTGAAGAGGGCGCTGTTGCAGAGCCTACTCCGGTGTTAGCAGCATCCAAAGTTGAGCCAGATGCAGAGGTGGGGGGGTCCTTAGTTAATCCCGCCGCAAAGAAGCTTGCAGATGAGCGAGATATTGACCTTTCTCAGGTTACTGGCACAGGAAAGGGTGGGCGAATCACCAAAGAAGATGTGGTTAATTATACTCCAGAGCCAACCGCAACCACCGTGGAGGCACCAAAAGTCGCTGCTGAGGCAGAAGCTATACTGCAAGGTGGTGAGCGGGTCGAGCGGCGCGTAGCGATGACTAGAATGCGCTCGCGTATCGCAGAGCGCTTACTTAGCGTGACTCAGACTACTGCGATGTTAACGACTTTTAACGAAGTTGATATGACCGCAATGATGGGTCTGCGTAAACAGTACCAAGATGAGTTTACCAAGATGCATAACGGTACTCGCTTAGGATTTATGGGAATGTTCGTCAAAGCGGCTGTCGAGGCGCTGAAGCGCTACCCATTGGTCAATGCATCGATAGATGGCACTGACATCGTGTATCACGGTTATCAGGATATCGGTGTGGCGGTTTCTACTGACAGAGGTCTCGTGGTCCCGGTATTGCGTAATGCAGAAAATATGAGTATCGCGACTGTTGAAAATGCGATTAGTACCTACGCAGGCAAGGCGCGGGACGGTAAGTTAACGATTGAAGAGATGACCGGTGGTACCTTCACCATCACCAATGGCGGTGTTTATGGGTCTCTGCTTTCAACACCGATACTCAACCCACCGCAGTCTGCGATATTGGGAATGCACAAGATTCAACAGCGTCCAATGGCGGTAAACGGGGAAGTGGTCATTCGGCCCATGATGAATCTAGCATTGTCCTATGATCATCGTCTGATCGATGGTAAGGACGCTGTTCAATTTCTAGTGGCCATTAAAGAGCTGATAGAAGATCCAGCTAAGATATTGCTCGAGATTTAATTCATAAGTAATTGATATATAGGTAAATAAATGTCCGATAAGTTTGATGTTGTCGTTATTGGAAGTGGCCCCGCAGGATACGTAGCTGCGATCAGAGCTGCGCAATTAGGTCTGAAAACGGCGTGTATAGAAAAGTGGAAAAACAGTGACGGTAAGGGTGTTAATGGCGGTACCTGTCTTAATGTTGGTTGCATCCCATCCAAGGCCCTACTAGATAGCTCCTTTAAGTATCACGAAGCGGCAGAAGAGCTTGCCATCCATGGTATTAGTACTAGCGGTGTGGCAATTGATATTCCGGCCATGCTCGAGCGAAAAAATAAAATAATTAATCAACTTACGGGTGGTATAGCAGGGTTATTCAAAGCTAATGGTGTCACCGCGCTGTATGGCACTGGAAAGCTATTGGCGGGTAAAAAGGTTGAGTTAACGGACAGTGAAGGCGCTGTCTCAATTATTGATGCTGAAAATGTCATTTTGGCCTCTGGTTCTCAACCTATAGCTATTCCCGTGGCACCTGTTGATAACGATTTAATCCTTGATTCAACTGGTGCATTGGAGATTGGCGAGGTGCCAGAGCGTCTCGGCGTTATTGGTGCCGGTGTAATTGGCCTTGAGTTAGGGTCAGTTTGGGGTCGTTTGGGCTCAAAAGTTGTGCTTCTTGAAGCATTAGAGGACTTCTTGGCGATTATGGACAAAGCTATTGCCAAAGAGTCGAAAAAAATCTTCACCAAGCAGGGCTTGGATATCCGCTTAGGCGCCCGTGTTACGGGTACTGAAGTTAAAGGCCGTGAAGTCGAGGTAACCTACAAAACTTCCGCTGGAGATGAACTTAAAGAGACGTTTGACAAGCTCATTGTCTGTGTTGGTCGTCGACCGTTTACGGAGGGACTATTGTCTGCAGACAGTGGGGTAGACGTTGATGAGCGCGGATCGGTGTTCGTGAACGAATTTTGTGCAACCAATGCCCCTGGCGTCTACGCGGTTGGTGATTTGGTGCGCGGTCCAATGCTCGCTCATAAAGGCTCTGAGGAAGGCGTGATGGTAGCAGAACGGATTGCCGGACATAAGGCCCAGATGAACTATGACATTGTTCCTAATGTTATCTACACTCATCCCGAGGTAGCATCGGTGGGTCAGACTGAAGAAGAAGTTAAAGCAGCCGGAGAAGCCTACAATGTCGGCGTTTTTCCTTTTGCCGCCAGTGGGCGAGCAATGGCTGCGAATGATACCGATGGTATGGTCAAAATCATTGCTCACGCAGATACTGACCGTATTTTAGGTTGTCACATTGTTGGTCCAAGCGCAGCAGACCTAACTCAACAGGTAGCGATTGCCATGGAGTTTGGTTCCAGCGCTGAAGATCTTGGAATGACGGTATTTGGGCATCCAACATTGTCAGAGGCCGTGCATGAAGCTGCATTGGCGGTCAATGGTAGTGCTATTCACATCGCTAATCGAAAACGACGTTAGAAAGACTTTAAACTTTTTGCGCTTCGGGCTGTTTTATTGGCAGCGCGGGGCGCAATACAACTACAACTAACAGGAAATGAAGTATGAACCTGCATGAATATCAAGGTAAGCAACTGTTTGCCGAATATGGACTACCTGTTTCTAAAGGTGTTGCGGCAGAAACAGTTCAAGAAGCCATAGCGGCCGCTGACATCATTGGTGGTGATCGATGGGTTGTTAAGGCTCAAGTCCACGCGGGTGGCCGCGGAAAGGCCGGCGGCGTTAAACTTGTTAGCTCTAAAACAGAAATCGAAGAGTTTTCGCGTCATTGGCTCGGTAAAAACTTAATTACCTACCAAACAGACGCCAATGGCCAGCCAGTAAGCCGTATTCTGGTTGAAACCTGCACAGATATAGATCAAGAACTTTATTTGGGCGCTGTGGTAGACCGTGGAACTCGTCGAATCATCTTTATGGCCTCTACCGAGGGCGGTGTTGAGATTGAAAAGGTTGCGCACGAAACCCCAGAAAAGATCCTAAAAGCCGTTATAGACCCTCTAACGGGTGCTCAGCCCTATCAGGGACGTGACCTTGCGTTTAAATTAGGGCTCAAAGGGGTTCAAGTTAAGCAATTTGTCAGCATTTTTATGGGTTTGGCTAAATTGTTTAAAGAGAAAGACCTTGAGCTATTAGAAGTGAATCCACTGGTTATCACTGACGAAGGAAACCTTCACTGCCTAGATGCCAAAGTTATTATTGATGGTAACGCGCTGTATCGTCAGCCGCAGATTAAAGAAATGCATGATCCTTCTCAAGAAGACGCACGAGAAGCTCATGCCTCTGCTTGGGATCTTAACTACGTGGCGCTTGATGGTGACATTGGTTGTATGGTCAATGGCGCTGGTTTAGCCATGGGCACTATGGACATTGTTAATCTTCATGGTGGATCCCCAGCTAACTTCCTAGATGTTGGGGGCGGTGCCACTAAAGAGCGTGTGGTTGAAGCGTTTAAAATTATTCTTTCTGACACCAATGTTAAGGCTGTGTTGATCAACATCTTCGGCGGTATCGTTCGCTGTGATTTGATTGCCGAAGGCGTGATTGGCGCTGTAGAAGAGGTCGGTGTGACTATTCCAGTGGTTGTGCGTTTAGAAGGCAATAATGCAGAGCTAGGAACTAAAAAATTGGCCGAATCTGGTCTTGCTATCATTGCTGCTACTAGTTTGACTGATGCAGCACAACAGGTTGTTAAAGCCGCAGGGGGTAACTAAACATGTCTATCTTAATTAACAGCGACACAAAAGTTATCTGCCAGGGCTTTACTGGTGGGCAGGGCACTTTCCACTCAGAGCAAGCTATCGAATACGGCACAAAAATGGTTGGCGGTGTTACACCGGGCAAAGGTGGTACAGCACACCTTGGGCTTCCTGTGTTCAATACTGTAGCGGAGGCTGTTGCAGAAACAGGGGCAGAAGCCTCAGTTATCTACGTTCCAGCGCCATTTTGTAAAGATTCTATTCTCGAAGCTGCATATTCAGGTCTCAAACTAGTAGTTTGTATTACCGAAGGTATACCCACACAAGATATGCTCGACTGCAAAGTGGTATGTGACTCCTTGGGAGTTACTTTAATAGGGCCTAACTGCCCGGGTGTTATTACCCCCGGTGAATGTAAAATCGGCATTATGCCTGGACACATTCATCTGCCGGGCAAAGTCGGTATCGTATCTCGCTCTGGTACATTGACCTATGAAGCAGTCAAGCAAACCACAGATTACGGCTTTGGCCAGTCTACCTGTGTTGGTATTGGCGGTGATCCAATCCCTGGATCAAGCTTTATCGATATCTTAGAACTGTTTGAAAAAGACCCGGCTACTGAAGCCATCGTTATGATCGGTGAAATTGGTGGTACTGCAGAAGAAGAAGCGGCAGCTTATATTAAAGCCAATGTCACTAAGCCTGTTGTTTCCTATATTGCTGGTGTAACAGCCCCAGCAGGTAAGCGGATGGGCCATGCTGGCGCTATCGTTTCAGGTGGTAAAGGCACAGCAGATGAAAAGTTTGCAGCTCTAGAAGATGCCGGTGTTAAAACCGTGCGCAGTCTTGCTGAGATTGGAAACGGCCTGAAAGAGATTACTGGCTGGTAAGGTTGCTAAGTAGTTAAGTAGTTAAAGAAAAAGCGGCCCACGGGCCGCTTTTTTAGTGCTGCAGCATGATATAGGACACCTTGCTAATTTCTTCGTGTGTGTGACCTAGCCGTTTAACGGCCAGTAACCCTCCAGTGGATGAGTCATGCACCCTAAAAACTGGGATAATCAAACGTTTTCAGTGGAGATACTGTTTTAATGGGTAGGGGCCTTTGAATGGTCAATGAGGAAAAGACATTGTGGCGCTAGATAATGTGTGTGAAAACTCTATAGTCTTGCCCGCTTCCTAAGCACTTTTCCTATATATTTTTTCAAAAAACTACCTCTACAATAACGATGTCGCTGTAGCTTCCCGCGTGTACGTTCTGGAGGGCGGGGATACGTCCATAAACCCCATGATTTACACTGACGCCGATACCTGTACCGTTTACTTTAACGGTGCCACTGGTAGCGTCGCCCCACACGATGGCGCGGTTGGCGGCGGTATAAAGGTTGTAGTTGAGTCTGTGGGCGCCGCTGCTCATGACACGCTGCGTATGGGTCCCGCCACCCGTAGTGAGTGCCATGGAATACCCGACGCCGATAGGGCAGTTCACGTCAATGTTGCCGGTGCTATCAAGCGCTGAATTACTGAACACATCATAACTGCCAAAGTTCACCCCTGTGACGTTAAGGGTGCACGCATGCCCCTGCTGCGCTGTTAGCGCAAAGGCTAATGCGACCAGCCAAGGCACCAAAACGTTACGTTTGCAGGTGCCTGCAAGGGCACTTTCCACTCTAGAACGAGCTGGTTGAAAAGTTCGGCAGGCGCTGGATTTTAGGCTGATAAATACCCTCATGGTTCTACTCCCGTGCAGATATAAGTCCCCAGATGCGGCAGTGGGTCGGTAGACTCTGGGAAAGGCAGCACGAACTCACAACTCTGCTCTCGCCAAGTGACTCTCAGCCGATTGCTCACCGCCAGCCCGGTCAGATAAACCTCGCCCCTCAAGCCGGTGGGGAATACTTCATTTTCTTCGACGTTATCTCCAATAATTTGCGCCTGTGCGCCCGCTGGTAAAGGTTCACCGTTATCCAGGACCACGGTGAGCAGCGCCCCGCGCGAGCGCTTAACTGGAAACTTCAGCAGCAGGCCACTGCGGAAATACGGCACGGCGTCGAGCTGCACCGCATCGATCTGCGTATCCAGCGGTAAATCAGCCTGTTCAATGCGTACTGTGTTCTGTTGGTAGGGGCGTAACCTTGGCAACAACGCATTGCCGTCGGCGTCAGTGCGCGCAACCAGTTGGTTGTCTGCGTAGATGCCCACGCCGGAATAGTTGGGGACCTGCACCACGGCGAAGCTGTCGGTAATACGCCGGCTCAAGAAGGCGCTACCCCCGAGAAACGCCACGCCACCGCTGGCACTGCCGCGGAAGGCCGCCTGACCCTGGAACTGATCTACCGCCAAGTTATAAGCACCGATTCCATTTTGCGCACTGACCTCCGCCGCACGGCGATCTGAATCGCCCACTCCCGCAGCTAGACGATAACCAAAGCCGCTACCTGCTGGCACACTGCGACTCACCTGCAGAACTGCCTGCTCGCGACCTGGTTGCGCCGACGTGTTGATGCTGGCGTTGGTCCGATTGCCCAATGGCAAAGAGAAACTCAGGTTGAAGGTCGTCTTTGCGTCCCCACTGAGAAGCCTAGTCACAGACGCGGTCAGGTTGCCTTGACGCCCTACCTTCCTGCTATAACCCGCGCTCAGTATCTTATTCCCAGTCCGGTCACGGAAGGCCTGCTGCGTGTAGTTCGCTCTGAAGGAGCCATAATCGGTAGTCGCCAGATTGACAAACATCTGGCTTATCTGCCGGGGCGCAAGTGCTTCGGGCTCCAGCCCCAACTTCGCGAAGCGCTGGCTGGCGAGCTGAGTGTTCGCGCCGAAACTAAAGTAGCGGCCCTGACGCTGAAATCCAAGCTCCAGTAATCCGCCCACGCCTCTATCGCTATGGCTCGCAGCAAAGGAACCAGATAATACGCCAGCGGCAGGCAACATCAACACGCCGCCCAGCCCTAAGGTCTGCTGATGGCCGAGCAGCTCACCGTGTATCTCGCCGGTGAACTGCTCGGTGATCCCTAAGCGGTGCGTGCCTACCGCCATACGGCGGCCGTAGTTATTACTGTCGGTGCCAAAATTCCTGCGCACAAAACCTAACTCGTAAGAATACTCTTGCAGGCCCGGCTTCAGCAGGCGGGGGGTGGCATAGAAGGGCTGTGTAATGACCTGCTCGCGCCCTAAAATATCGCGTACCACCAAACGTGCATCCCCTTGGCCAGTCGTAACCGGCAGATCCTGGATGCTGAACGGCCCGCTGGGCACTTCGCGGCTCATGCGCAGCGCATTATCTACATAAAGGTCCACCGTGGAGGGCAGCGCCGCTTCCCCAGACATCCCTGGCAGCGGGAAAGAGATGAAGCCAGGCTGGGTAGAAAAATTAGTCGACCACTGCACGCCGCCGAAGCGCACCGCACCGCCCCAACTGCTCTTGCCGCTGATCGCGTCGCCCAATCGCAGGCTTGCGAGTTGCATGGGCTGGTCACGCGTCCAAGTGGTATCCAGCCGGACGGCGGTCGCTTTTCCGTTGAGGTCCCGCGCCAAAATACGGGTTTGGCCGGCACCCCAGCCGCCGAACCCGCCCAGTTCCAGCAGCCCGCTGGTCGCTGTTCGCCCTTGCGCATGATTGGCAGACACATCGTAGTTAAGAAAGCCGCCGGGCGACGCCGGGGTGGGCGCACTGAAATCGGTCACCGTCCCCTTTAGCCGCGTGGCATCAAATAAGTTTGGGGGGGCTTGAACCGTTAGCGCTTGACTGGATTCATTAAATTCATATGACAGGCCTGCCAGCGTATCAAGTGCGTAAAAATCTTCGCCGTCACGGTTAAGCGGGGCAGTATTCGGCAAGCGCAAGCGCCAGCGCCGCAGATCTTGAGCCCCCGCGAACAAACGATCGTCGCTGCGCAGTAAAAAGGCGACCCCCTGCTCTTGCTGGTTGATAACCACCACCAGAAATACTTCGTCTACAGCAAGCGCTGTGTCTTCCGCTAGCGGCGCTGACGGGACTAGTGCCAGCAAACCAAGCAGGAGTAAGCCTGCATTTAGAGACTTGCAGGCATTAATCTTATGAGCAACGATTCCGGCCTGGCGCACATCAAGGTGCAATCATGACTTCAGCCTCAATGTCACCGGCATCCGTCTGAGCAAAAAGCTGTAAGGCAGTCCCTGGTGGTGGGACTGGGTATTCCGAGTCAGCTGGCAGGTTCCAGTCGCGACTCTGACCGGGCAGCACATACTCAGCAGATTCTTTGGTCACCCAAGGTTGCACGCTACCGGGCAACGACAGCTTGAAGTTGGCGATTTGGATATGGGCATTACCGTTGTTGGTCAGGCTAATCTTGAGGGCACCTTGCGGGGTGCGAGTCGCCTGCCACAGCAGCACGGGTTTAGCGTCGACCTTGGGTAAAACAAACACTGGCAGGCTGATGCGCATCAACATTCGTGTACCCATAAAATCGGGATTGGGGGGGGGCGGCAATTCCTGGAGGACAATGCGATAGGTAAGCTCGCGCTGCCCATCCGGCGCTCGCCGAAGTCCGACTCGGACCAACTGCGAACCACCCGCTGGCACGGTAAAAATAGGCGGGTTGGCCAGCAGCTCGCGAGTGGGCGTTAAAACATCCTGGCCCTCGGCTTGTGACCAGTTCAGCATCTCCATTTGTAGCGACGCCGGCTCAATGCCGTCGTTACGCACGGTGAGTGCGCCCATCGACTGGCTCTCGGATAGCGTCACTCGCACGGGGCTCACCCCCAAAGAGGCGGCGCTTGCGACGCTGGCTCCCATGACGAAAAGGATGATGCCGAAAGCTGCTTTGACCATTGCGCGGGCGAGCATCAGTAGGTGAGTGTTGCGTTGATGGTATCAGTGTAGCTTCCTGCTGATGCACTCGTTTGATTTTTAGGAATTTCACCGTAAACCGTCAAATCCTGAGAAACGCCGCTACCCACCACTCGGGCGACTGCGCTCATTTCGCCAACATCGTGATTCCAGATACCTGAAAAAGAATAATTTGCATCTGTATAGATGTTGTAGCTTAAAAAACTAGTTGCTTCTGCATTTGCCAATTGGCGAAGGCAGTCATTATTAACACAATACAGCAAATGGTCACCGGGACTCATAGTGACAACGCCAGTCGTACCTGGTGTACAGTTCGCTGATACCGTGGCAGAAGCCGTAAGGTCTTGTGTTGCGTGGGCTCCAAAAGGATCATAGATGCCAAAGTCTAAGCTTGTTACGCTCATCGTGCAGGACGCGTTAACATTGACTGCTACAACCATGTCTGAAACTGATGTGGCCGCATAGACCGGCAGGCTAAGGCCTGCAGCGAATAGCAGCATAGGCGATAAGCCCAATATTTTAAGCAGTCTTTGGTTTCTTGTCGTTTGCACACGTTCGCCCTGACTAGTAAGAAAAGTCAAAAAAAACAGGCCGCAAGCGACCTGTTTTAGCACTCGTATTAGCATCAGTAAGTGAGTGTCACCGTTACGC